>Ga0315281_10002277_pt1 | contig 28489 bp, 21 predicted proteins | sample YL17G07_0_MG_FD_204540 | JGI IMG/M metagenome (GOLD analysis project Ga0315281, IMG submission 204540) | Sediment microbial communities from Yellowstone Lake, YNP, Wyoming, USA - YL17G07_0 | ecosystem: Environmental > Aquatic > Freshwater > Lake > Sediment | place: USA: Wyoming | collected...
TTCACCTACGTCAATGCTGCCGCCCGCGTTACGCTTGGCTACGCAGAGGAGGAGCTGCTTTCGATGCACTACTGGCAACTCATCAGAGAAGATTACCGTGAGGCTGCTATTCAAGCCTACCGGAACCAGATTCTCGAGCGTCAGGGGATTTCGTACTGGGAGTTTCCGATTCGAACGAAAGATGGGATGGAACTTTGGGTTGGGCAAAAAGTGCAGGTCTATGAGGTGAACGGAAAGGGACTCGGATTCCAAGGGGTTGCTCGGGATATCACAAAACATAAGATGATCGAAGCAAAGTTGCAGACGTCAGAAGATCGGTTCAATCAGCTGATGGCAAACATCGACGACATCGTCTATCAAGTGAATGCGGCTACCCAAGAATACGAATACATGAGCCCTGCGTTTTACAAATTGCTCGGCTACACACTCGAAGACGTTCGACGTGCCGGTGGACGAAGAGAGTTCTTGTCGAAACATCTTGTGGGCGGGAGGTCGTTGGAGGAGCTCAATCGAGATTTTGTCGACTTGCGAGAAGGCGACGGACACGACCGCTTCCAGCACGAATATTGGGCCAAGGCCAAAGACGGCACACGCTTCTGCTTTGAAGACCGATGGGTTCCAATCTACAAAGACGGCAATCTCATTAAGACACTTGGCGTACTGCGCAACATCACTAAGCGGAAAAAGGCAGAAGAAGAAGCCCTGGCAGCAAAAGAGGCCGCGATCGCCGCTGCGCGTGCGAAATCAGAATTCCTGGCAATGATGAGTCACGAAATCCGTACTCCGATGAATAGCGTGATCGGAATGACCGACTTGTTGCAGCTCACCGTCCTCACAGAAGAGCAGCGGGATTTTGTCGACTCGATACGCATTGGTGGAGATTCACTGTTGGCCATCATCAACGACATCTTGGATTTTTCAAAGATTGAATCGGGGAAGATCGAACTGGAAGAACACCCCTTCAAAATTCGCCTTCTCATCGAGGAAGTGTTACAGGGGTTTGCCGCGAAAAGTTCGGAAAAGGGTTTAGACCTTCTCTATTGGGTCGACGCTGACGTTCCGCATATGGTTGTTAGCGACCCGACACGGGTTCGGCAGATTCTCATGAACCTCATCGGCAACGCGCTCAAGTTTACGGAACACGGAGAAGTCTACGTGACGTGCAAGTTGAAAGGACGGACCGATAAACGGATGGATCTCGAGTTTGCCGTCCGCGACACGGGAATCGGAATCATGCCGGAAAAACAAGACCGACTATTCAAGGCATTCTCCCAAGTGGATACGTCGACGACGCGCAAATACGGCGGCACTGGCCTGGGTCTGGCGATTTCCAAACGTCTCATCGAACTGATGGAGGGAAAACTTTCTGTTGAAAGTGAACTCGGCAAAGGCTCGACCTTCTCGTTCTCGATTGCCGTCCAAGCCGCGCTGGAGAACCTGGTTTCAAAAGTCGTCGCAACGAACGACGAATCGGCACTGGCCGGGAAAAGAATCTTGTTCGTTGACGACAATGCGACAAACCTTCGGATCTTGAAACTCCAGGCGGAACACTGGGGAATGAAAGTTCGTGTAACAAAGTCGCCCGCAGAGGCGTTGGAATGGATTCGTCAGGGCGACCCGTTTGACGTGGCGATTGTCGACTACATGATGCCGGAGTTGGATGGCGTAGAACTTGCCCGCGCTGTTCGCGAAAAACGATCGTCAACTCAATTGCCGATGTTGCTCCTTTCCTCCGCCGGAAAATTTGAGAAAGAGGAATTCATCCAGGAAGGTCTTTTCAACGGTGTCGTGGCGAAGCCGATCAAGCAGTCTCAGTTGTATAACGTGCTCAACGGTGTATTCGGGATCCACAGAAATATCGCAAGAGACGTTGAACACCGAGATGTTGCTCACCACTCCAGTGAACTCCGCATTCTCATCGCGGAAGACAACACGATGAATCAAAAATTGTTGCTCCGAGTGCTGAAACAACTTCGCCTGGATGCGGATGTTGTGGAGAGTGGCCTGGGGGCCTTGAATGCACTGAAACTGAAATCGTACGACATATTGTTTTGCGATGTTCACATGCCAGAAATGGATGGGTACGAGGCGGCGAGGCAAATCGTTGCCGCGTACGATTGGTCGGAACGCCCAGTTATCATTGCTTGCACGGCAGATGCCATGCAAGGCGACCGTGAACGTTGCCTCAATGCAGGTATGGACGATTACATCACCAAACCATATCGAATGAAGGATATCCAGCAAGCGATTGAGCGTTGGCACGATCGCGTAGTAAAAAAGAATTTACAGGCGGCATAGAAAGACAATTCATTAAGAAGGAGGTGCACAGTGACAATTCAACGAAGCAGACTGAACCAGCTGGTCGACGAGACTGACCCGGAATTCGCAGGAGAGATCATTGAACTGTTCCTTGAAGAATTTCCGAAACAACTCGGAAATTTGAAGCAATCTCTGGTGCAAGGGGATGCCCCGGGCGTATCGCTCTACGCGCATACGCTCAAAGGAAGCTCGCGACAATTTGGACTCGAAGAGTTGGGCGCGGTCTTCTCCGAGATGGAACAGCTCGGTGAACGGAACTCACTCGACGGCATTGAGAATTTCCTCGCGACAGCGACAGAAATGTATACCGAAGCGCAGAAGTTACTGAAGGATTTTTTGGCGACCCTGCTTCTCCCGCACGCAGCCTAAGGGAAGCTGCGATCGAGAGCAAACCGCCCGAGGAATTATCCACGGGCGGTTCTATTTTAAACCCAGACGGCAAAAAAATCAATGCTTCGGTAGCTGAACCAGCTTCTTCAGTTTTTGTGGCTCGCCGGCGGGGAACTGACTGAGCTTTCGCAATGCGTGACCGACATCGCGCGTAAATTCCGTTATCCGCACCTGTCGCACATCTCCTGGTGAAACAACCAGCCCAAGCAACCCACCCAACATTGCTCCCTCGATGAATCCAAGAGCAACGTAGGTTCCGCGTCGGGTTCCGGCGGGTAGTTCAACATCATCTCGAGTAGCAGCCAACCCGCCGATGAGTAACGCTCCACCAGTTGCCGTCAAGAGGGCTACCGAAGTGTTAAACACACCGGAGCGGTCCTCATAGGAAAGAGACTGAATTTCTGAAAACCGAATAAGCCGAGGAACTTCCATCTCCCAGGAGAACATCCCGGCTTCTACAGATTGCCTGGAAAGTACAACCACTCCGGTATCCCGCACGGAAAGAAGTGTTCCGCTTGTTCTAGAGGAATCATTGAATTCGACGTCAATGCTAATGCCTTGCGCGGATAGACCCGACACAAATAAGATAATCGCTGCGATTCCCCAGTGAAGAATGGGCATAAGATTCATGGATCTTCCCAAGGCTATTTTGTCCGGTGCGCTTGTCCGATAGCTTGCACACAGCCATTTTTCCGCGAGCGTTTTTGTGGATGAACAATTCGCAAACTTTTGCATCGGGCGTGTCAACCATCGTCGCGGAAAATTGAACGGCCAGCGATTCAAACCACGGCTCCAATGAGAATGTCCGAGGCGATGAATCGGCGGGAATAATTCAGTGTGAGCCTCGCTTGGGAAATCCACGCCCCGCTCAAATGAGCAGTCCGAGCGTGAACCTGAATGCGAACTGTCCAACGCCGTTAACTCAAACTCAGTATCTCCCGCCGATTTTACCGATTTCATTTTCATCTCCTCTATCGGATAACATCTACTTCGATGCTCGCTGAATCGCGTACCCAAAAATGAAGGACATCCGCAACCCGTCGGGGTTTGTTGTCAGCACAAGGTTGAGCGGAATGCTGACTCCGCCATAGTTAAAACTCTTTCCGACACTCATCACGAGCGCGGTGGTCAGACCTCGATCCGAAATCAATGCGTTTGGGCCCATGCCGAATTCGTATCCTTCGGGAAACCGCACCCCCATCGCCAGCGTACCGCTGGGAATGAGCGTTCCATATTCCACGCCGGCAACCAGCGGAATCATCTGGATCACAAATGAAGGACCACCACCATCGGGCACGACCTGATACTCAAAGTGCCAGCCAAATTGGCTGAGGAGCGTACCAATTCTTCGCTCCCGCATCTTTTCTGCGAGCACAGAACCGGGTTCGACCAGCGTCACCCCGAGTCTGGGGCCGCCGAGATTGCGTTCTGCGAAAACAACATCGTGGAACGATGTCTGTGCCTGCGCGGGTTGCGAGGCGGCGATCAGCGTGAACAGGCAGAGAACGCTGCCCGCTCTGAAGAGGTTGTTGTTGGACTTCATGACTTTCTCCTTTTGTTGTTGAAGTTCACTTCCAGTATGCGAGGTTCGTTGCCAGGAGTTGTCACGGAATTGTCATCAGATTGTCAAACATTATCCGGGAAAATGAACCCCCGAGGCTTGTCAACCAAACTCCTGCGCAATGTGAATTGACAAGAAACCCTTTGGTAGGAATTTGCCCATCGGCGTTCTCGCTCCCAGTTAATTGAGAATATTCGCGAATACCGTCGATGTGCTGTGGCGCTGTTTGTAGCATCATCGTAAGGACCGATCTGGTCTGAGATTTCACCGATATTACGCAGCACCCGGTAACGCGATGACTCAACTTAGAGAATAGCCGAGACGCAACGAATCATCGCGGACGGAAATCTGCTCGAGCATTGACATCTTTCAGCCCGACGTTAATCGAGAATTCAATCTCTTAAAACTGAAGCTTATCGGACGCGCGGATAGTAGTGAAGAGCGGCAAAGATCCTTTTCGCAGCCCACAGGCCGAAAAGGATTATTCCTCCGACACACAGAAGCACGATACTCATCGCTGACTTCCTCCTGTTAGTTGATTGTGTTTCGATAACGAAAACATTGGTGGGTCAAGGCGTGGGTTCACCAACGGTTGCGCGTTCGGGAATATTCTTATGGGGCGATTCATCACCGACGCAATCAGCTCGACCATTTTCGGACTGCACGTAATTGCAACTACGCCGGTCGCGATCCCTACAACTGCATCGATAGCATAATGAAATCGGCCATACACTGTGGAGATGTATAATAATAGAATCGTCGGTAGCACAACAAAGGCAATAGATCGATTGTAGCGAAAGAGCATCGCAAGCATTACTGTCGCACCAGCGCAATGTGGACTCGGAAGGCTTCCGCCAGGGTAATGTTTGTGAATCCGGATCCATTCGCCACATTGAGTAAAGAATCCACCTCGGAGTGGAACACTATACGTTTCAGATGAAAAGAAATAGGGACCCGCTAAGGGATAAATCATGAATCCAACAAAGCAGATTGAAAAAGCAACGCAGAGCGCGAGCAGGTAGTCGTCCACAGCTTTCTCTCCTCCAAACCAGTAGCAAATGGCAGCAGTCGCAGGAAGCAGCATTGCGTAGATGACATAGGCAAACATCGACATCTCGGTTACGTAGGGATGCACAACCTGTTGGAGCAACAACCCCCAGGGTTGACCCGCAAGATTGACTTCAAACGACAGGACCGATTCGTCGCACCATTTTTGAACAAGCACATGCTGGAACCCTGCCATTTCTGAGTCCAAGAATCCTACCAAAGCAAGAAGCGACATGACCCTCATGCCGCTTCGAGCACCTGAATGCGGAATGGAATGAGATAAGCTCGAAGAGACAAAGATCGCAGCCAATGCCAAAATCAGCTCGCGGCTCACGCTCGGTGCGTTCGGAATACTTCTTGGACGGATGATTGTGATTGCAAACAGTATCAGAACAATCGCGGCGGAAGTTGCCTCAACCGCAATCGAAAGTGCGTTACAACTTAGATTCCTACGCTGCTGGGGCGAATTCATGGATCGCTTCCTTGCGTGACATTGCTTGTTTCCGATGAAATACTCCCTGTTCAGACAATGCCCATTCGAGCGTTTTCTCAAAGGACGTTGCGTGGGGGGTAAACCCATCAAAACCCGGGACGCTGAGAGCCTTCGTGCAATCGAACGAATAATCTTGCCCAATCAATCCCACCAAAAAGCGTGTGAGCATTGGCGGGTGTGAAGAGCGTGCGATCTTCCAAAGCAATTCCATCACGGCTGCCAGGCTGTAGGCGATTCCGTATGGTATCCGGGGGAGTGACGTCGAGAGATCCACATTCTTGCCAAGGAATCGAACAATTTCCTCCCACGAGATCTTTTCGGGGCTGCACAAGTTGAATATTTCGAAAGGCATTGTTTGATGCTTAAGAACGCAACCGACAAATCTCGCCACATCCGCGGCGAAGACCAACGGGGGTCCCTGATTCTTCTTGCCGATCGCGACCATTGTTCCGTTTTGCATGTGCTGAAGAATCGGAATGAAAAATCTTCGGTCGTATGGCCCGAAAATGATCGCCGGCCGGAGAATTGTTCCCAAAGTGCCGTAGCGATCGCAATGCAATCGCACAAGCTGTTCGCACTCCCGTTTTGAAGAGCAGTATGGGTCGCGCTCAGCCCGAGTAGGCGTACGTTCTGTTATGACAGTTCCCGGTTGTCGGCCGTACGATGTAGCTGAACTAACAAACACAATTCGTGAGACGCTGGGGGCTGCCGCTTGCAATAGATTCTCGGTCGAAACAACATTGTTGCTGAGAAAGAGTTCTTTCGGTCCCCAGCCGCCCAGCTTGGCAGCCGTGTGTACGATCGCGTCAACTCCGCGGATGGCACGTTTGACAAATTCTTCGTCGAGCAAATCCCCCACCACGATCTCAGTATCAGATTGATGATGGCAGATCGCTGGCGACGCGGCACGCACCGTGTATCGAACACGATCTCCCTGCTTCAACAAGGATTCCACAATGGTCCGCCCCAGAAATCCCGTTCCGCCGGTCACAAGAATCGTATTCACGACGCACTCCGCTCCGTTTCAAAGTTTGGCCCGAAAGCATAACTCGGATCTCCGACCGGCTTCACTTTCGCAGTCGAGTGAATCCAACAGATCGTCTTTCGAAGGGCTTCATCGAGTGGAGTGATCGAATAACCGAGCTCCCGTTCTGCCTTTGCCGAGGTCTGATTCCAATCTGCCAGAAATGTTTTCGTCCACCCAAGTGTAATGATTGGATATGCTCCAAAAATCTTGGCGCGTGTCTGTTCTTCGGCGGCGAACGCAAGTGCAAGTGTCGATGGGAGATGGAACATTCTGTGCCGGATTTGACTGACTGCTGTTAGCTGCTGGAAAAACTGGCTGAACGAAACGTTCTCTCCACCCAGAATATATCGCTCTCCCGCCCTTCCTCGTTCCATCGCAAGTCGATATCCTTGCAAGAGGTCATCGATGAAGACATAGTTTCCGATTGCCGAGCCATTGCCAAGAATCAATCGCCACGTTCCTTCGAGATACCACACAATCATTCTGGTGACGGAATTCGACTCATTGAGAAATCCAGGACCAAACACACGGGCAGGATTGACGATGACACAATCGAGACCCTTCCTCACAAAGTCGCGCACAACGCGCTCAGACTCGAGCTTTGATTGTTCATACGGAGTGAAGCATCCTGATTCGCGGACTGTGGTTTCGTCTGCAGAATGCCCAAGGGAAGAGCCGATTGTTAAATTGCTCGAAGTGTGCACAACGCGTTCGATTCCGAGGCGATACGCGGTGACAAGAACCATTTCAGTTCCCCCCACATTGATGTCGAAAAAAGTTCGCTTATCGAGTGCCCAGTTCCGTGCATACCCCGCCAGATGATAGACGCGGTCGCATCCTCGCATTGCCAACTCCACCGACCGAGCGTCGAGAATGCTTCCTGAGAAGTATGTAACATACCCGTTGCTGTTCGAGGGCTGGTTGTCCGACTGCAGGTCGAGGACGTGCACGTGTTCGCCTGACGAGGCCAGTCGGCGAACGAGTCGGGAACCGATAAATCCGTTGCCTCCGGTGACGAGTGTTTTCATCGATGATCTCCTACTGATACGAATGTTGTCTCCTGATTCCATCCGGCTCGCTCAAACGATTCCAATTCCAAAACGATCGAGCCGAGAAAGATCTTCACTTCAGCGCGGATCGGGACTGCTGCCGAATTGTCGCTGAAATATCCCGTAAACGGTCCCTGCATGCCGGCAAAAGTCTTCCCAATCCAATTCGCCGTACCATCAACTCTTCTGCACCGAACAGCCGTGTTAAAGGCCGGCGTCCTCACACATTCGGTTAAACCCGTGAAGCGGAGTTCGGTTTCACCAATCGAATAGTCATTGAGTGTCGGCACGGTCAATGAACGTTGGTCGAACACCAGCAACCGACTCAGCATCAGCAATCCAAGCGCATCGAAACACGCTCGGTCGCATTGAAGGCTATCGCTCCTTCTTATTTTGCCATCTGCATAATCCTGCATCAAGATCTTGCTCAGATCGGATTCGTACAGAAAGACGCTCCGTTCGCTCGTGTCCCTTCCCGAGGTTATTGTTTCGAGAAAGAGCGCCGGCGAATCTAAATTCTTTATGCTCTCGTTCGTAAAATGCACATTGATAAACGGCAGGCCTTCGGCTGAATGTACTTCCATACGCATTTTAACGGTCTGCTCATTGAACGGTTCTTGCGTAAGTACCACTGTGCCGAGCCGAATGAATCCCCATCGCACTTTGTAGCGCAGTATTTCCTTCTCTCCCCTCAATGATTGCTTGCAATCGGGAACTTGGGCGCGTAATTGGTTTGAGGAAATCGTTGCAACGAGCAGCACCATGATTCCGTATCGAACGACCATCACGCCGATCCAAATCAAGAGGATTCGCCACCAATTCTTGTCAGAATTGTGTTCGATTGCCGCTCGAACTGGTTTGATCAATTTTCGAATCTCCATCTCTTGTTCCCTTCTTGTGAATCGGCGCGAAAAGTGTTTTTTGTAATATGCTGTGGGGTCAGCCCCTTTTGACAACTGTATTTCTTCGGGAAACAGACCGACCTCTTTTTTTCGTTGATATGCCGACGCAATTCATTGCTGAGCCTTTTCAATGTTGAAGTTCACCTCCAATATGCGAGGTTCGTCACCGGGAGTTGTCACAGTATTGTCAGCAGGATGTCAAGCGTTGTCTGAATGGAGGGGAGTAAAACAGAACGACAGTTACACACGTCTCTACTCGCTGCTGCCACTTGTAAGGTGACCGGCGACGCAGGAATCAGATTAGAAGAGGAGGGAAGTGTGGTGAGACTAGAACTACCGGACGAACTTATATCCGGCGGTGTGAATCGTCAAGAGATGCTTCGGGCGGGCGGGAGTATGCTCGATTTTCTTGCGAAGCGTGAGGATGAAATTATCGACGGTACGGGTAGTCGGCATCTCTTCATACCCCCATACTTCGTTCAACAAAGTATCGCGGCTGACAACATTACCTTCGTGCTGTGCGAGGAATTTCAATAAGGCAAATTCTTTTGCCGAGAAGCGAAGTGACTTTGAGCCCTTGCGCGCTTCGTGTTTGCGAAAATCGACGTGCACGTCGTCGAATGAAAGTTCTGTCAGATCGAACTCCAAAGCCTGTTGACGTCGTAGCACGGCTCGCACCCGTGCGAGCAACTCGCGTACGCTGAAGGGTTTTGTCACGTAGTCATCGGCGCCCGATTCCAAACCGGAGACCTTGTCCAGCTCCTGCTTCTTGCTCGTGAGCATGATGACTGGCGTTTGATTTCTTTCCGCGCGGAGCTTGCGGCAAACTTCTTCGCCGTTCATGGTCGGCAGCATAAGATCGAGCACGATCAAATCAAAACGTCCCTGCAAAGCTCGTTTGCAGCCCTCACCTCCATCATTCACGGCCACGACGTCGAAATGTTCAACGGTGAAGAATTCCACGAGGCCCTTGAGAATCGCTTTGTCGTCTTCAACAAGAAGTATCTTCGTCATGGTTCGCCTTGGTGGTTTCTTTGAAGAGGAATGGTGATAAAGAATGTCGACCCTTTGCCCGGCTGGCTCTCTACGCTGATAGTTCCTCCGTGCGCTGTAACAGTATGCTGAACGAGTGAGAGACCAATCCCTAATCCACCAACACGTCTCTTCTGTAGGTTTGTGACACGATAGTGTCGGTCGAAAATCTTGTCAAGCGAATCTTTCGGAATACCCATCCCGCGGTCTGCCACCGAGCATAGGATGTCCTGATTTTTCAGTGTAACCCGGAGCTTGATGTTCTTTGATCCGGGCGAATACTTCAGCGCGTTGGAGAGGAGGTTGATCAGCATCTCCTCGAGTGCGTCGGGGTCTGCCGAAGTCATCGGTATCTTCTTCGGAACGCGAACGGATACCGTTGCCTTTTCTTTTTCAAACGAATACTGCATCGCATTAAGCGCCCGATGGACGACGGAAGCAAAATCCGTTTCTTGGAAATTGAACTCGCGAACCCCCCGCTCAACGCGTGAATAATCCAGAAGATTGTTGATGAGCCGGGAGAGTCGCCGAGATTCCCCCTCGATAATCGAGAGGAATTCCGCCCGCTTTGGGATGGGATGGTGTTTGTGAGAGCGGAGCAACTCAGCAAACATCGAAACGGATGTCAGCGGCGTTTGCAGTTCGTGCGAAACCGTCGAGATAAAATCCGAAGCGGTCTTGTTCACCGTTTCCACGCGAAGACGTTCTTCGTGTTCTCTCAAGTACTCTGCCTGCAGAGCAAATCGGGCAAGCATTTCCGATGTTTCTCTTGCAAACGATTCGAGTAAAAGGATCTCTTCACGTGCTAATGGGCTCGGTGGCCCCTTGAATGAAAGCGCGAGAAGGGCGAGAAGGCTGTTTGATTCAGAGATCACCGGGACGCAGGCGTCGAATCCTTGCAACTCCATCCATCTGTGCAAGCGCGTGGGTTGGTTGCGGTGCCACATGCTTATTGTTCGTTCCGTTACTCGATCATTCAGAAAAAATTCTTCCACGATCGAATCATTGAGCGGAACGATCTTGTCTCTTCGGTCCGAAGGGAAAACCATAACGACCGCCTGTGGACCGCTATGTCTCATGCAGAGCACGGTGTGGGGAGCAAACACGGAAGAGAGCTCAACTCTGAGGCGCTGGAAGAAAGCATCCTGTGTGGGAGCCTTTCGAAGCGAATCCAGCGTTGACGAAAGGCGTGAGCGGAACTCGATCTTTGCGGGAAACAGTTGTTCGTCCACAAACTCTTGTAATTTGACTCGCAACGGATTCAATGCTAAGGCAAAGGTTGCTGTTATGAGCACGACCCCCACAGTCTGCTTTGCGTTTTCAACTGCAAACGTTGAAGTGAGCAAAAGCAAAAGGAGAACATACACAGCTCCCACGACTGCGGTAAATAGTGCGTATACAACACTCCGATTCACTAGCACTTCGATGTCGAACAAGTTGTGCCGGACGATCGCTATCGTCATCGCGAATGGGGCGACGACCAATGAGATGAGCGCCATCTCTTCGGGGATCAAATCAAAGCCAAGAAATATGTCTGGGAGGAGGACAAAGAACAGGAAGGGAATCGGCGCGATTCCGATTCCCCATAATACCCACTGGAGTTTCGTTTTGCTTTCTTTGGACTCGGTGCGCAAATAGGAGTACAGCAATCTTCCGACACTTCCGATGACGTAGGCAAGAAATGCAATCTGGAAGAGCCGATACCGCGACAAGAATTGGGCAATCGAGGATTCATCGTGCACGGTGATCGCATTCTGAAAAGATGCACAGAGCAACGAGACGACGACCGCCATCGGAAGGAACACGAGGAAGGCGAGCCGCCGCTGCTTTGTTTCGAGCGTCTTTGGGAAGTTCAACACAAAGAAGAGCAAGAACGCCCCGCTCAACGGATATGCAGTCAATAAGACGACCCTGCGTGCGATGGAATGCCAGTCGGTTGTATCAATTCGTCCTTGCGAAAAAAGAAATGTAGTCATCAACAGAACCACCGTCCAGTGGAACGCGGCTGCTGCATAATTTTCTGCGAGGCGGGTTTGAAGGAACATCGCTAGGCCAAACAAGATGGTGCCGAGAAAGATGAGCACGAGTTGGAGCCGAGGTGTGGGATAGAAAGGGATCAGCTCAATGGAAACGCGAAGCGTTTGCCCCCCACGTTCCACTTCGACTGAGCTCATCGCACCTATGCTCTTCGTCTCGCAGAGAAATTCCATTGCCTCAGGCGAATAAACGGGTACGCCGTCGAGGGAGAGAATTTGATCTCCGACTGCAACTGATGAGTATGTAGTTTGTTGCAGAAGTTTCGAAACAAGCAGGTAGCCGTTATCGGAAAGAGTCGTGATCGGAAGCGTAGCCCGATTCGAAACTGCAGAAATTGTCAGTAGGCCCGTCACAAAGAGAAGGGAGTCAAACGCGAGTATGAATATCGTGCGAATTGATTGCCGCACAGAATTGCTCTACAAGGCCGAGCAGAACATGCGCACCATTTTGCTGGAATTCAACTCTTGTTACGGGTTAACGGCGGGGGCGGAGCGGAGTATTGCTCTGAACTTCAACATTGATCAGGAGATGGCTCCGCGGGCAAGACTCGAACTTGCAACCCTCCGGTTAACAGCCGGATGCTCCACCATTGAGCTACCGCGGAATGACTGATTGAATGTAAAGAACAGACTCTAACTTGCTATGAGGCGGTTAACCCGCCTTTGTAAACGATACTTCGATTAACAGTCCGTTTCGACGGAGCAGGAACGAGCTCTCGATCCCGCGTTGCGAGATCGGAGCGGATGCCCAACCATTTTACCCGCCGTGTTTTGTGGCGGGTGAGCAACCGCGGAATTATTCCACAGAACCGAGATTGAAAAAGCTCATCAGCGAGTCCCTGACGAGCTTTCATTGATCAATATAGCCGATGGTCTCAGGAAAATCAAGAACAGTTTCGCGTGTTGCATGTACTTTCAATTCGGTCTATATTTCTCACGAAAAATTTTCTCCAAGGAGCGGCGGATGTTCAAAGGCGGTGTACCGAATATGCAAACCATGATGAAGCAGGTGCAAAAGATGCAGGAGCAGATGGCAAAGACGCAGGCTGAGCTTGAGGCGAAGATCGTCACGGCAGAGGTGGGAGGCGGGATGGTCAAGGTGACCGCCAACGGCAAGCAACAAATCCTCAAGATCGAAATCGAAAAAGAAGTCGTGAACGGAGAAGAAAAAGAAATGCTGGAAGACCTTGTGCTTGCGGCGGTCAACCAGGCATTAGAAAAAGCAGGGGCCATGGCGCAAGAAGAGATGGGGAAGGTCACCGGCGGAATGCTTCCGCCCGGAATGAAATTGCCCGGAATGTTCTGATGGTTTATACTGCCGAATCCGTCGAGCATCTTGCAGAACAGTTTGCGCAGCTGCCGGGCATCGGCCGCAAAACAGCCCATCGCCTGGCATTGTATGTTCTGAAGATGAGTCGCGAAGAGGTGCAGACCTTGTCTGAGGCGTTAGTCAATGTCAAAGAGCGTGTCCGCTACTGTTCGGTATGCTCGAACATCACTGAATCCGATCCCTGCATGATCTGCTCAAACGCAAAACGCGACCGCTCATCCATTTGCGTTGTGGAAGAGCCGAATGATGTGCACGCAATCGAAAAGACAAACGACTACCGCGGGTTGTACCACGTACTTGGTGGAGCTCTCTCCCCCCTCGATGGCATCGGACCCGAAGACCTTCGGATCAAAGAACTGCTCGAACGGATGGGAACGAATCAGATCGAAGAAGTGATTCTTGCGATGAACCCCAACGTCGAGGGGGAAGCGACGACGCTGTATCTTTCACGATTGCTCAAGCCCCTCGGCTTGCGCGTGACGCGCATCGCGCGCGGACTTCCAGTCGGTTCTGATATCGAATTCGCTGACGAGGCAACCCTCTCCCGTGCGCTCGAAGGTCGAATGGCCGTCTAACGTGGTATCAAGCCGTACCATCGAACCAGATCTCGAATTCCGGCCGAAACATTTACCTTAAAGTCCTTTAAGAAAATACGAATCTCGTTGGTTTCGACTCGAGGGTATTCTCGATACGTCCTCTCGTTCGATTTGTGCCTAGATGTGTTCGAACTGGTCACCGAGACTCGTACTTTCGATTCCCTCCTAGCACACAGGCGGGATGAATCGAACTTTTGATTCACAATGAATCATCGCGTATCTTTCCCTCCGTGCAACTTAGCTACATACTCAGAGAAGGATTTTCAGGGTTCAGTCGGGCGAAGCTTTCAATGTTTGCAGCGGTCTTCACGATCGCCGTTTCGTTGCTGCTCTTGAGTTTCTTTGCAATACTCTTCTTAAATGCCAACTCGGTGGTTGAGTCGCTCCGCAACAAGGTAGAGATGGAGGTCTTCATCGGCGACCAACTTTCGCAAGATCAAGTCACAAACCTCAAGATTCTGATCGAGCAACTCGAAGGTGTGAAGGTAGCCCGGTTTGTTTCCAAGGAAGAAGCCGCAGAAATCTTCAAGCAAGAATTCGGCGAGGATATCAACCGGGTGCTCAACTTTAATCCGCTGCCGGCATCGTTCAAAATCTCGTTGAAGGATGGGTTCAAGAATGCCGAAGCCGCCGCCATAATTTTTCGACAAGTGAAATCGTTGCGGGGAGTCGAAGATATTATCTACCGCAAGCAGTTGTTGGAAATGCTCGACCAGCGCGCAGTAACATTCTTGTGGGTGATTCTTGGTATCGGCGCGTTCGTTGCCGTTGCATCTATCATTCTCGTTGCCAACACAATCCGTTTAGCCATTTATGCCAAACGGAAAATCATCCAAACGATGAAACTCATCGGCGCCACGCGCGGGTTTATTCGATGGCCGTTCATTATTGAAGGACTCATCCAGGGAGTCATCGGAGGGCTGGTGGCATCCGGGGTCGTGTATGGATTGTTTTCATATTTGGAGCAATGGGCATCTGTTTCACTTTCGGAATTCGTGCGTGTGCCAGAGTTTTCGTATCTCACGATCATCGTCGTAGGTTCATTTCTCGGAATTCTCGGTAGCCTCATTTCGATTCGGCGATTCATTGGCGAGAGCGTGACGAGCTAATTCCGTAAGTCGTTCCATTGCATTTTCGTCAATTTGTTCCTACCATTTTTTCGGTTTTACTCTCCGTCGTTGACTTCCTAAATCAATTCGTATGAATGCAATCATCAGTTTCTACCAATCTTCCATCGGGAAGAAGATCATCATGAGCCTGACGGGATTGTTCCTCTGCTCATTTCTGCTCGAGCACGTGGTGGGCAATCTCATCCTCATCGTTGCGGGAGCCGAACCCTTCAACGAGTACTCTGAGTTCATGGCGCACAACATCATCGTGCGGACAATCGAGTTCGGATTGTTGTTTACACTCATCTTCCATCCCTTCGTCGGGATTGTCCTTTGGATTCGGAACCGTCGCGCCCGTCCCGATCAGTATGATGAGTACAAGCTGCAGGAAAATACGGAGCTTGCTTCCCGCTTCACCATGCTCACCGGCAGCATCATATTTCTGTTTCTCGTCGTCCACTTGAGAACATTCTTTGTTCCCCTTCGGTTTCTGGGAACCGCGCTTAAGCCGGCAGCTTTGGTCGAGGAGGCCTTTTCGAGCGCTCGCTACTCAGTATTCTATCTCTTTGCACTCTTTGTTCTTGGCTACCACTTGCGTCACGGCTTTCAATCGGCATTTCAGTCACTCGGTTTGCGGAACAAGAAATACACACCCTTGATTGACGCAATTGCGGTGATCTTCTGGTTGCTCATTCCGTTGGGATACGCCCTCATCCCGATCTATTTTCTCTTCTTCCATCACACCGCCGGATCGATGGCGGCAGGAGTGCGGTAAATGGCTACGCAGCTGATTTCAAAAGTTCCTACGGGACCAATCGAACAGAAATGGTCCTCGCATAAGTTCAACCTCAAACTCGTCAACCCGGCCAACAAGCGAAAATATTCTGTCATTGTTGTGGGAACGGGGTTGGCGGGAGCTTCTGCCGCAGCGTCGCTCGGCGAACTGGGGTACAACGTGCTCTCGTTCTGCTACCACGAATCGCCCCGCCGCGCCCACAGCATTGCCGCGCAAGGGGGCATCAACGCGCCGAAAAATTATTCCAACGACGGCGACAGTGTTTATCGGCTTTTTTACGACACGGTCAAGGGGGGAGATTACCGCGCGCGTGAAGCGAATGTGTACCGACTTGCAGAAGTCAGCGGCAGCATCATCGACCAATGTGTAGCGCAGGGTGTGCCGTTCGCGCGCGACTACGCAGGGTACCTGGACAATCGCTCCTTCGGCGGCGCGCAAGTTTCCCGCACGTTTTATGCGCGCGGGCAAACTGGGCAGCAGCTCTTGCTCGGTGCCTACTCTGCACTCTGTCGACAAATCGATGCTGGCAGTGTGAAAATGTTCGAGCGCCGAGAGATGTTAGATCTAGTTGTGGTGGACGGAAAAGCCCGTGGCATCGTTTGTCGGAATATGGTCAACGGCGTCGTCGAATCGTACGTTGCAGATGCCGTGGTGCTCGCGACCGGCGGCTACGGGAATGTCTTCTTCCTTTCGACGAACGCGAAGGCGAGCAACGCGACAGCGATCTGGCGCGCGCACAAACGGGGGGCACTCTTTGGCAACCCGTGCTACACGCAGATTCATCCCACATGCATTCCTGTCAGCGGCGAGTATCAATCTAAACTCACACTCATGAGTGAAAGTTTGCGGAACGACGGCCGCGTGTGGGTTCCGAAAGCGAAAGGCGACAAGCGGAGACCGGACGCGATCCCCGAGAGCGAACGTGACTATTATCTTGAACGGCAGTATCCTTCATTCGGCAACCTGGTTCCTCGCGATGTCGCTTCGCGCGCTGCGAAACGGATGTGCGACGACGGACGCGGCGTGGGCGAAACGGGACTTTCTGTCTACCTCGATTTTGCAGAGGCCATTAAGCGCCTTGGGAAAAAATCTGTATCAGAAAAATACGGCAACCTGTTCGACATGTACAAGCAAATCACCGGCGAGAATCCGTACGAAACGCCGATGCGCATTTATCCAGCAGTTCATTACACGATGGGCGGTTTGTGGGTGGATTACAATTTGATGTCTACGATTCCCGGATTGTATGTGATCGGCGAGGCGAATTTCTCCGACCACGGCGCGAACAGGCTCGGGGCGAGCGCACTGATGCAGGGATTGGCTGACGGATACTTCATTTTGCCGTACACCATCGGAGACTATCTTGCGACGAACAAATTCGACAAGATTGGAACCGACCACGTGGCGTTCCGCTCCGTAAGCAAGGAAGTCGATGCACGCATCTCGAAGATGCTTTCCGTCAACGGCAATACCACGGTGGACGAATATCACCGAAGGCTTGGAAAAATCATGTGGGACAATGTGGGGATGGGCCGCAACGCGAAAGGGCTTAAGAAGGCGATTGGTATGATTCCCGATCTCCGCGAAGAGTTCTGGAAGGATTTGAAGATCACCGGCACCGGAACTGAAATGAATATGGAATTGGAAAAAGCCGGTCGTGTTGCTGATTTCCTGGAACTGGGCGAACTGATGGCAAACGATGCACTTCACCGGGAAGAATCGGCCGGCGGACATTTTCGAGAAGAATACCAAACCCCGGAAGGTGAAGCGCTCCGGAACGACAAGAAATATTCGTACGTGGCGGCGTGGGAATACACTGGCGAACGCACTAAAGCAAAACTGATTAAGGAACCGCTCGAGTTTGATTACGCGCATCCTTCGCAAAGAAGTTATAAATAGTCTAAAGTTGCATGTTGAAAGTCAATAGTTGAAGAACATGAAAGTCTAAGTTGATAGTTCAAAGTCCAATGTCCAATGTCCTCAAATCAAAAACTTCAGACTCGAAACTTTAAACTCGAAACTTGAAACCTGAAACCTGAAACCTCTAACCGGTAACCCGTAACGTGACCACTGAAAACTTACAACTGATAACTGTTAACTGACAACTGCTCTCTTATGAACATCACACTGAAAGTCTGGCGGCAAAAAAACGCGGGCGCACCAGGGCGCTTTGAAACATACGTGGCCAACGAAGTGAACGAGCACATGTCTTTTCTCGAGATGCTCGACGTCGTAAACCAGAATCTCGTGAAGCAGAACAAAGAAGCGATTGCGTTTGACCACGATTGCCGCGAAGGGATTTGCGGAAGCTGCGGTATGATGATCAACGGCAGGGCGCACGGTCCGGGTAAAGGTGTCGCCACCTGTCAATTACATATGCGTTCGTTCAACGATGGCGATACGATTACGATCGAACCGTGGCGTGCGAAACCGTTCCCCGTGATTCGAGATTTGGTCGTGGACCGTCGCTCGTTCGAGCGGGTAATGCAAGCCGGTGGATACACGAGCGCAAAAACTGGCGGAGTGCCGGACGGCAACTCAATCTTGATTCCCAAACCCATTGCAGATGAAGCGTTCGATGCCGCGGCATGCATTGGCTGTGGTGCCTGTGTGGCGGCGTGCCCGAATTCTTCCGCGATGTTATTTGTCGGCGCAAAGGTTTCGCAGATGGCGCTGCTGCCGCAAGGGCAAGTCGAGCGTGAGAAGCGCGTGCTGCGGATGGTCGATCAGATGGATGAAGAAGGGTTCGGCAATTGCACAAACAACTACGCGTGCGAGGCGGAGTGTCCGAAAGAAATCTCTGTCACGAACATTGCACGGTTGAACCGCGAATATGCGCGAGCAACTCTTGTCTACGAGGAATCAGAAGGCTCGGGCGGCGGATTCTAGCACTGAAGGAGATCTGCAAGAAACAGCAAAGGCGCTCAGCATTGAGCGCCTTTTTTGTTTTCATGACGATTTGATCAGCGCCTGAACGGTTGAGAACAGAAGATCTTTCCGGCGGTCGCTGATCGTTCCAACAACGGCGCGAGTTCTACTCGACTCGGACAGTCCGGAGCTCGAATGGATCCATCTCGATCCGTCGGAGGAGTTTCTTTCCTCTCTCTCCCGCAGGCGAACTTTCGAACACGCCAAGCGTTAAGCCACCAGCCGGAACAAATTCACAGAAGGATTTTTTTGGCGAAGGATTGTACAAGCGGACCAACAAGGCCCTATCCGTTGGTGCAGGAGTGATGGTCGTGATTGCAAGCGAACTGCTTCGGAAGACGAAGGGCAATCGGGGGCGGGGAGCTTTCGGCTGTATCCGTCGCACGATCAACGGTTGATTCTTCTGAACACCGAAACGATACGCCTGTACTCCGTCGAACGCAGCGTGGGGTCTGATTGAGTACTGATAGCTGCTCCTCCCATCCTGATCCGCTTTGTAATTCGTGTGCCAATAGTTGTTCATCACCCAAGAATAAATCAAAGAAGATGATGCCGTTTGCGTTTTCCATCCGGTCGGTCCCTCGTTGTGATGCCGCTCGTCGACCAATTCTCCGATACTGACGAGGGGAGCCTCGACCGTCGCCATCGTGATCCCCGCATTCGCGTTCGAAACATCCACCCATCGTTGAACGGAGAAATAATCTCTGTTCGCGCCGGGAAGTTGATCGAGTTCCGCTCGTGCATATCCCAAGCCCAAATCAAAGCGCGTAACGGCGTTGGGGACGTTGAGCGCAAACCCAAAGTACAACGCCTCTTTTTCGCGGGCGGCTTGCTTATCGATGACGTCCAAAAATTGCACTTCATCGAACCCGAACTTGAGCGAAACCTCACGCGAAACAGAATTCACACCCGCACTGCTGACTTCACTGATGATAGAACCAATCAACGGGCCCTTCTCGCCGATCGACAGTCGAACAAGACGTACTTCGCTCCGATGCTTGGAGTCTGTTCCCGCAACATTCACAAAACTATTTATTCCTTCGGAAGAGGAGACCCCAACGAGTTCTCTTCCGCTCGAGCGCGCACGAATACTACGAACCGCTCCCGTCACTGAGTCGACTGAGATGCGGAGGAACTCATTCTCCACGGTCCAGCGATTGACAGTAACTCCGCGCGCTTGCGTTGACCTTCCAGCAGTAAGTGTGAACCGCGATGTGCCGAGGGAAGGGACAGAATGTGCAACGAACGCGAGCCGGCCATCTGAAAGTCGTTGACTCGGCACAGGTCGTCGGCGCTCGTCAAGAATGCGCTCACCAAGCAAGCTCTCTTCAGCGCTGAGAAACACCAAATCTGTCCTCGGCCACGATGAGGTATTGATGACCTCAACTACTGGAGAATCGGAAGAGGTTTGCGTCCGCGTTTGTCGGTGCAGCAACTCTTTGCCTCGCTTTTCGATTTCTACGCCGAATTCTTTTTTGATATTCCATTGAGCGACGACCCAGGGATTATCCGGATCGCTTACACTATTCCACGCACCCCACGTATGTTCGACCCAAAGATTGACGGCGTCCCACGCGTCCGCAAAAGCTCCTCGGTCAAACGTCCGAGGTGAGCTCATGCTTGTCAACACTTCTGTCTGCACCAATCGCTCGACTGCGCGGTTGGCGGCGCCAAGTTCTGCAGCGGACGAAGCTGCGCCATCTTCCCAATAAGGTGTTATGTCTCCTGCGTATGACGGAATCTGCGAGCCATACTGATTCTCGAACGCGATACACATCTCTTCTGCAGTTCCGATGTGAAGGGTGGGCGAAATGTGCGTTGTATTCCAGTCGCGAACAAAATCCGACATCGTTGAATCCGTCATGCCGTTATCTGAGTAAACAGAATAGCGCATCTGAACGATGTCGTAGGGATAATGAGTCGCGTCCAAACTCTCCAAATATTCCTGAAGTTTCTGGTTGAATGAGGTATTGGTGGCGAATGTTCGTGTGGCGTGGAAGAGAGAATATCCGGTGCCCGCGACCCAGAACAACACGCTATCTTTTCTTGAAGGTCCCACCCAGTAAAAAGGTTTGTCGCCCCACGATTTTACAAAATGGCCGATGCGGTCGCCGGAATTTGGGCCGCTCACAAAATATCGGATCCCACCGTGAGCAAGCGCGGTGACAATCCCCCAACTGAACCCCGGAATATCCGATACCATCGCCGTCCGAAGTTGAAGTCCGTAGCTCCGTTGAAGTTCGCGTGAAAAATCCGTGAGTCGGATGAGAGCCTCGGGGCGTGCGATGCCCGTCAGCGGGTTTACGTAGAGCGTGTTGAGTCCGATGTCGCCCTTCTTCACTGCGTCGATAAAATGTTCTCGTTCATCAGCCGATGCCTTGATGAGGAACGAATCGATCGGCCAGAGGATTTCGACATTCCATTTGTAACGTGAACCTTCCGGATGGTTCTTGGATTTCTCGATCAGCTGCATTGCATCGCGTAAGTTTTGTATCTGGATGTTGAGCACAGTCGTTTGAACGTCGCTGTATCCGATATCGTTGTGCGAATGCGGCAGCAGCCAAATGGTCCGATGGTTCACAGGCTTGACGGTTGCCGTCCGACTCTCCGTCGCTCCGCCGTTGATGGAAATTGTAATTGGTACTCGCCGATCAACTTCAACCGCGGGAATCGACAATTGAACGGCATTCCATCCTAGTCGCAAAGGATATGTCTTAGGCGGCGAGCCGTCGAGCCCGATTGCGACGGATCCTTGGTCAGACGGAGAGTCGATAGAAATCTCGATGGGCTGTCGGGCCGCGCCCTCTTCGCGAACAGTCACCGGAAGAGGGCGGACAACTGCGGATTCCTTTACCGCGTAGATGAACGTCATATACCAATCACGGGAATCTGCTCTTCGCCCGACAACGCTCAGTGTCAGCGGCTGGCCGGCGGCGAATGAAGTTGCTGGTACCCGAAGGAAAAAATATCCGTGTGCATCATTCACATGGTCGGTCCAGACGTGCTTGTACGACAAACGGACGCCCTTCTGCCCGGGAACTGACCAGTCATCGTACTTTCCCCCTTTGAACGTACGAAATGTGAGCGATGGCTCGCCGTTCACAAAGAAATCAAATTCGTGGTCAGCAGTGGAAGTACCCGTGGCGAAGGCCCCGATCCATAGAAACGAAAGCGTATCGGCGGTGCCGAAGGGTGGGAGAGGTTCAGTCTTCCAAGAAATTGCCATTTCGCCCGTCGTGCAGCGGGTGAGAAGCGATTGCTTGGCGAAGGGATGGAAATTCCAGTAGGAGAGCACCTCGCCTGACACTGATTGGACCACTCCCTTCAGGAATTTGCCGTCGCCCGCGAAATCGTGTCCGCCTTTTCCCTTGGCATCGGATACGGAAAGCATCAACGCGAGAAAGAAGAATATTTTTCGGGTCATTCATTCATCCTTTTGCGTATCTTATGTTAGCCAATGCATGAAAAGATTCGGTCAATGATAAAAAGAAATCGGATGAAAAATCCAAGCTTGATTTGAAGAAAGGGAAGAACTCAATGCGCTTCGGAAAGATAAGAAACATGCCCAAACCGCCTGCAGATAAACCGCTCGTCGTTCGATGCCCAAACTGCAAGAAGACCAGCGATCCAAACTACAACGAAACCACCAGGCGGTACGCCTGCCCCATCTGTAGCGCTTCAGTGGACGTGCAGGTGTTGATTGAAAAGAAGAAGCGGGGGAACCGATAGCGAGTCGTTCCGTTCGAGATCCGTCAGCACAATTCTTTTTCCAGTTCACGAACTCAACAATCTTCCCTTCCAGAACTATCACTTCGTAGTCTGCATAAAGCACTTCAGTCTTGGTTCTGCGCGTTTTCTTGCGAATCGCTCCATTTCGGCGTACCTTGATGCTGTGAAGCGCTTTTCTATCTTCGTTTTGATGTTCACGCTTGCCGTTGCGCAGGATTCCAAAGAGAATGCCGACTTCAAGCTGGCGGTCAACCTCTATAATGATAAGCTCTACGACCTCGCCGTGGAGCAATTTCGTCAATATATCAGCCTCTATCCGAACACCAACAACGGTGTCGAAGCCCGGTTCTACATTGCACTGACGCAACAAAAACTCAATCGTCTGGACGATGCACGTTTGAGTTTTCAAAATTTCGCCCTCGCGTACCCTGAGCACTCAAAGGCACCCGAAGCGTGGATGACAGTTGCGGAGATTTGCCTGCTCCAAAAGAACGACCGAGAAGCAGCCGTCACGTTCGAGCGAGTCAAGACGTTTCACCCGAAATCAAAACAAGCGCCCGGGTCGCTTCTCCGCGCCGCAGACCTTTACGAAAAGCTCAGCGACCGTTCCAACTCTCAACGAGTCTTGCGAATGTTGACGCAAGAATACTCGACGCCCGAGGTGTTGCCCGCACGACTTCGCCTAGCAGAATTTTCGATGCTCAACGGCGACCTGGAGTCGGCACGACAAGAATGCAAGAAGGTCGTCGACGCGACGCGTGATAATACGCTACGTGCCCGTGCACTAACGACGATGGGAAAGATTCTCCGGCAACAAGGGAAATCGTCGGACGCAAACTCTGCGCTGCAAGAGGTAGTGACGAAACATCGCGGGACTTCTTCGTACCACGGCGCTCTGTTTGAGCTGGCCTATCTCAAGAAAAGTCTCGGCTCCATCTCCGATGCGCAGGCGGCTTGGCGGTCAATTGCCGACGATTCCTCCAAGGCGCCTCTGAATATCCGGCAAGACGCGTTGATGGAATTGGGTGCTGCGGCCTCTGGGGCGCGCGACGTTGGTTCTTCCCTCGTGTATTTCGAACGCGCAGGCCGTATTCGCGCCGACCGAACAGGCGAGGCACTGTGGAAAGCCGGGCGCATTGCGCTCTTGTCAAATCAGCGGGAAAAAGCCAGGCAGTACTTTGTTCAGGCGTCCAGGGAAAGTCTTGGCACGGCTGATGCCCGTGTGCTTCTTTCAGACGCGCTCGATGCACTGATCGCCCGCCAGGAGTACCGCGATGCCGTAACCTTGACAGACCGAGTGGAACATCAATTCCCCGCTGATGGGCGCTCAGCAACTGCGATCTACAAATCAGCGATCATTCTGCGCGACCGACTGAATGATCCGGAGCAATCTGCCGCGCAGTTCAAGAAAATTCTCGACCGATTTCCAAACCATCGACTCGCGGACGATGCGCTGTTTGGGTATGGAGTTTCGCTACGCAGGCTTCATCGGCTCGATGAAGCCCTTCGCGCGTTAGAGCAGGTATCGACGAAATATCCTTCGAGCGAATTGGTGGATGAGGCAGCTGAACAAATCTTCCTTATACGGGCATTTGACCTCCGTGATCAAAACGCCGGGGTTGAGCAGCTTGCGCTTCTGGTCGGCGACGTGGTGAATCAGAAAAGCAAAGGCGATCTTGCCTACCGCCTCGCCGAGATTTACTTTCATCAATTGAAGAATTACGAACAGGCAGCTGAGCAGTATCGGAATGCGCTCTCCTCCTCGCTAGAACCAACGAAGCGTCCCGCGGCCTGGATGGCGCTTGCTGCTTCATTCGAAAATCTAGCAATGCGTGAAAAAGAGTCCGGCGATTCGGCTGCGTCGATGCAGCTCCTCGCGAAAGCCGCAACTGCCTATGACTCCTTGTTGAAACAAATTCCTTCGAGTGAGATGACCGATGAAGCGGCGACGCGACTTTTTTCGATTCGCGTTGCACAGTCGCAGAACATCGTTGAAATCCGCGGGTTTACATCGCGGCTCTTGGCAGACGTTCCCTCACTACACCGAAAAGATGTCGTGCTCCTCACGCTGGCCAATCGACTCTTGGAGAACAAAAATTACGAAGATGCAGTGCTGACGTTCAAGCTCGTGCTTGACAAGTACACCCGCAGTGAATCGTTGCCCGAGGCTCAATTTGGGTTCGGGTTTGCCTTGCTGAGGCATGGGGAGAGGGATTCAGCCCTACGAGTATTGAAGAAGACTCTTGAAACGAATCCAAATCACTTGCTCAGCGCCCGCGCGGCCAACGCGATTGCCAGCACACTCGCAGAACAGGGAAAGGGCGACGAAGCAGCTCTGCTGTTCGACCTCATTGAGCAAAAGTTATTCTACACGGACTTCAATCGGGATATCGAACGCCAAAAAGGGGACGCCTGGTTTGCCGCAAAGAACTTCAAAAACACAATTGCTGCGTACGAACGATCGGCCGCCGACCTTCACGAGAAGGGCATCGATGAACTTCCGCTTGATCTCGTCTTCCGTCTGGCAACGTCGCACCAAGGGTTGAACAATCGGGCGAAGGCAAAGGAGTATTTTACAGAGTACATCAACCGTGAAAACAACACCGAGCGCGCAGGCGAATGCTTTCTTGCTCTCTCAGCGATTGCCAAAGCAGAAAATAATCTCGAGGGCGCCGCAACCTATTTGCAGGAGGCGGGACGGCTTTCAAAGGAAGGTGCTTCAAACAGCGCAGTGGCTCTCGAAACCGCCGACCTGCTGTTCAGCGATGAGAAATATCAGGAAGCCTTAACGCGTTACAGTGAGCTTGCCGGAAAAACAAAGAATGACAGTTTATTGAAGCATCTTCAGGCACGAGTCATTGTCTGTTATCTTCGCATGGATAACCTGAAAGAGGCCGACAAACGGTTCACTTCATTCGTCAAGGCGCACTCGGGCGCGAAAGAACACGTGGCGGAATTTGAATATGAACGCGGCCGGTACTACTTCCGCAAACAAGATTTCGAGAAAGCAAAGCAGCGGTTCGATGCGGTCTTAAGCCAGTACGATTCCTCCCACATCGCGCCCGAAGCCCTCTTCTGGCTTGGCCGCACGTACGAACTCAGTGAAAAGCTTCCGCAAGCGGCAGCGATGTATGATTCAGTGCTCAAACGGTTTCCCCAAAGCACGATCGTGCACAGAGTTCGGCTGAGCCTTGCGAATGCCTATTATGTGCTCGAAATGTGGGACGGCGCAGCTTCTCTCTTCCGCACGCTTATCGATGATGAAGCGAAGGCGCCGGAGCTGACACAATTTGCGATGAACAATCTGATTCTGACGTACAAGCAAATGGGGCAATTCGACGGCGCCATGGATCTCACAAGAAAATACATAGAACGATATCCGAACGACCCAGAGTTGATGGACAAACGCATCGACATTGGAGTGCTCTACCAAAAGCTTGGCTACTACGACCAATCGATTGTGCATCTGCAAAGCTTGTTGGAAAACGGCAACTCCGATCTGGAAGCGGAACTTCGCTACTACATCGGCGAAGATTACTATTACAAAGGTGAGTATCAGCAAGGGATTCTGGAATTCCTCAAAGTTCCCTACCTCGTCACCAAAAAGGGAAAGGTAGATTGGATCGCAACCTCGTACTACATGGCGGGGCAATCGTACGAAAAGATGAACAAGTATAACGAAGCGTTGACGATGTACAAGCAGATTGTGGAACGGTCAGGCATCGAGGCAACTTTTAGAACAGCGGCGCAAAAAGAAATCGATCGGGTTGGCGGCATACTCAGCAAACGCAACTGAGATACATTTTTGACTTTTCAATATTGAATTTTTATTTGACCTATGGGCTACATTTTTGAACAAGAAATAGAATCCATCAAGAACGCCGTACGGGCGCGAACCATCGGCGAAGATGAAACGATCCGCCTTCGACAAGTGCTGACCGCCAAGATCCATCCTTCAGTAAAAGCGTACTGTAAGGCTGAAGTGGAAAAGCTGTTGGCAACCGAACGCGTAGGCGAAATCCGCTCGAAGCGATTGCCGTACGCACTCCCCGAGGTGGCGCGGCTGCAACAGCAGATCGATTTGCTCCTTGTGCATTACTACGAATTCGATAAGACCGACTTCGAATCGCTGCTCGACGAGTCGGTGCATTTTCAGTTCAATTATCTTTGCAGGCCGCAATGGACGCTGGTCAATTTCATATTCGGTAGCAATCGCCGTGTACCGGTCGCTGAGATAGAAAAAAAATTACTCTACTGTGTCGACTATTCCTATTTCAACGATCTGTTGAAGCGATATTTTATCGACCGGGGATTGGCTGAGATGGAGTACGAGGAGTTTAAGGCGCTGGTTCAGAGAATTGATGGAGAAGTCGTTGCGCGCCACAGCAGTTTGGAACTTGCCACAATGACGCGGGCACTCTTCACGTTTGTGGCGAGCGGCAAATACGCTGCACTCGACCAATCCGAACAGGCCAGGCTCCCCATCAATGCAGCTGTGGTCTTTTTCGAAGACAAGCGGTTAGAGAAAATCCAGGGGCGGCTTGAATTTGAGCGTGACAAGAAAAAAATTACCGAACTCAGCGTGATGGAATTGGCCGAGATCATCGAAGCTGTCCGCACTGCAGGAGACCCCGGAGTGATTCCACAGCCAACCAATGGCGGCGACAATGTCCCTTCTGAGAGCGTTGCGAAGGTCGAACCGCATCGCTCCGAGCAGCAAGAGCCATTGCCGACGTCTCAGAATGATGTTGATGAAGCACGATCCCCGGGTCCATCCACAAGGCGCTCAGACTCAGAGTTTCAACCGGTAGCCGTTGCTGCCCCGACCATTGAGCTGGATCCTCAAAAACGGCTCCAGGAATACTTCAGCAGCCACGATAGGAAAGTCTACATCAAATCCATCTTCCGCAAGGATGCAGAAGCGTTTGCCGATGCGCTCGAGTACATCGATTCGTTGAAATCGTGGGATGAAGCTTCCCTTTTCCTCGATTCGCTATTTGTTGCAAACAACATCGACCCCTTCTCCGTGATCGCGGTGACATTCACCGACCGTGTCTCTGCAAAATTCACTTCTTCCCAGAAAGCTCAATAGTCCCGAATGCATTTCATCGATGAAGTAACAATCCACGTCAAAGCAGGCAACGGCGGGAACGGGATTATCACATTCCGCCACGAAAAATTTAGACCCAAAGGGGGACCCGACGGAGGAAATGGCGGGCGAGGTGGGAGCGTGATTCTTCGCGCAGACCATCACCTGAACACTCTGCTCGACTTCAAATACCGCCGGCACGTGCTGGCAGAACGGGGAGAGAATGGGAGATCGAAAGACCAGGCGGGTAAATCCGGTGCTGATACGGTGCTGAAAGTTCCCTGCGGCACGGTTGTGCGCGAAGTCGGGAACAAGAAGATTGTCGCAGATCTCGTCAAGGATGGCGACGAAATCGTGATTGCCCAGGCAGGTAGGGGTGGAAGAGGGAATTCAGAGTTTGCAACACCCACCGACCAGGCTCCGCGCCGGGCAGAAAACGGAACGCTCGGTGAGGAAAAAGAGATCGTCCTGGAACTCAAGCTGCTTGCGGATGTTGCGCTGGTTGGGTTTCCAAACGCGGGTAAATCCACTCTGATCTCCGTCATCTCCGCTGCCAGACCAAAGATTGCAGATTATCCGTTCACAACCCTGACACCCAACCTCGGTATTGTGCGATACGCCGAAGGGAAAAGTTTTGTCGTTGCCGATATTCCAGGATTGTTAGAAGGAGCCCACGAAGGGAAGGGACTGGGGATTCAGTTCCTGCGGCACATTGAACGGACGCGCGTGTTGGTTTTTCTAATCGAAGCTACAAGCAAGGACCCGAAGCAGGATTACAAAATCCTCCGTAACGAATTGAAATCGTACAGCTCAAAAATGATGAAGAAGCCGAAGCTCATCGCGATCACGAAAATGGATCTCCTCGATGAAGAGGCTCGCAAGCCGCTCAAGAAACTCTCCATCGCCCGAGGAATCAAGATTGTCAAGATTTCCGCAGCGACGAACGAGAACATCGATGACCTGAAAGACGTCGTGTGGAAATTATTGCAGTCGGTTCATTGATACGCAATGTCCGCTGGGTCAAACGATCCCCCAAATCGGTTCAGGAATCAGCGG
>Ga0315281_10002278_pt1 | contig 28487 bp, 31 predicted proteins | sample YL17G07_0_MG_FD_204540 | JGI IMG/M metagenome (GOLD analysis project Ga0315281, IMG submission 204540) | Sediment microbial communities from Yellowstone Lake, YNP, Wyoming, USA - YL17G07_0 | ecosystem: Environmental > Aquatic > Freshwater > Lake > Sediment | place: USA: Wyoming | collected...
GATAGACCGGGGTGATGACCTGGGTCAGCGCCCAACTGGAGCCGGCATCGGTGGAGCGCCAGATTCCGCCGGACGTGGTCGAGGCGATGAACACGTTGCCGCCGGCGTTCTCGATGTCATGCACCTTGGTCCCGAAGGCGCTGATCAGGTTGGCGATCAGATAGCAGGTGGAACCCGCATCCGAGGAGCGGCGGATCACCTTTTGGTCGAGGTCCGCTTGCGTTCCGTAACCGGACGGGCCGCCCAGCAGCACCTCCGCCCCGCTCACAAGCTTGATGGCGGTCGCGCAAACCCCGCTGATCGGCTGGAAGTTCCCCGCGCCGTCGGTGCGGAGGAGCTTGGTCGCCTGCAAGTCCTCGAACCAGGCGAGGAAGGTGCGGCTGCCGACCGCGGTCATGCCGCCGACAACCACGTTGCTGCTCGCAATCGTGGCCTGGTAGTACCAGGGGCGCGTGTTCGCGGCTTGCAGGTCGAAGTCCAGCGTGCCCTGATCCAGGTCAATTCCCATCGCCGCCAGCCTGAACTGCTGCTGCGAGAGCCCGAGCAGGGAATTGCTCAGCGTCATCAGGTCGCCCACCGTGCGCAGCAGGCCCCCGGCCAGCGGCGTGCGCACATTGACCCGCGCCTGCGGCCGCTTGAAGAAGCGCACCCGATCCTCCGCGAAGTACCGCCCGTCCGCGGCCGTGCTGAACCAGACCGCCCGCGATCCGAAGCGACCGTCGCGGATGCCGAAGACCTGCTGCGAGTCCGAGTTCACTTTCTGGTACGACGCGCTGAAGCTCCCCGAGTTGGGGTTGAAGGTCGCATCCAGCGAGAATCGGTTCACGATCTGCGAAGGGTCAATCCGCAGTTGCATTTCGGCCACATAGATCGGATCCAGCGAGTCCACGACCGACTGAGAGCCGGTGTAGAGGTCGCCGAAGCGGAGCTTGCTGCCCTGGAAGCCCATCGCGATCGAATCCATCAGCGCCAGGTCGTTCAGCGCCTCGTAAGCTTTCTGCCCGGTGAAGTAGCCCTTCATGCGCACGTCGCGCAGCACGTCGTTGGCGCGCCAGGCCTGCCAGCCCGCATAATCAATGTCGGGGTTGGATGCGTCCGCCAGCGCGGAGAAGCCGCCATAGCTCGTCGCCAGGTACCAGGCCAGGTCGCTCGGATAGTAGGCGCTGCCGGTGAAGTCCACCCCGCCCGAGGTGACGCTGTTGCCCAACTGGGCATCGGTCAGCCGCCGCGTCTTGCCCTGGAGTTGCAGTTGCAGCTCCGCGCCGTTGTTGCCGAACTGCACGTCGGATACCTGGCCACTGAAGAGCGAGATGCGCTCCTCGCCCGTGCGCGGATGGACGAAGCCCAGCGTGAGCTCGCAGGACGTGGTCAGGGCGGCATCGCTGCTGACGAGGAAGCCGAACTTGCTGTCCAGGTTCGAGAGCCCGATGCGGGTCGTCCCCAGGTCAATCGTGTCAATCCGGTAGTTCAGCTTGGGCCAGCGCAGCACCCAGGCCGAATAGTCGCTCCCGCCCATGAAGAAGCGACGCACGGGCTGGGTCAGGGCCGCCCGGCTCTGATCCACAAACCAACTGCTGACCGAGACGCTCATGTGTTCTTCGCCACGAAGGCCGGCCGCACGCCCAGGCGGGCGAGCTCGTCCAGTGCCGGAATGATGCGCTCGGCGACGACCTGCCGCAGCACGGCGCGATCCAGGTTCAGCAGCGACTGGCCCGTTGTCGCGTTCTCCAGCACGTGGACGGTCAGGTTTTGGATGGTCACGGGCCCTCCGCCGCCGCCCGCCCCTTGCTGGCCGAGGAATTGCGTCAAGTCCTGATTCTGCTTCGGGCTCAGCACGCGCTCACCCTGGGCCAGCAGGTACGTCTGCTCGCTGGGCACGAAGTCCAGGCCGCCGTGCGCCGCGGCAATCTGCTGGATGCGTTGCACGTTGGCCAACCCCTGGGCGGTCACCGCGGCGGCCACGGCAAAGTTGAAGGGATAGGGCACCTGGGCCAGGGCGGCGTTGGCCGCCAGGTAGGTATCCATCAGCGCCTGCGAGACGGCCAGGGTCTTGGCGAACTGTGCCAGGGAGCGCCCCTGGCTCTGCACCAGCACCAGCAGGGAGCTCTCAAAGGTGCGGATGGCCGCCAGGCGCGTCTCCTGGGCCGCGGCCTCATATTGCAGCAGTTGGGCTTCCTGGCGCGCCACGGCCTGGACCATGCGCGCCTGGTGCGCCGCGCGTTCCTGGTAGAGGCGCTCGTTGGTGCCGCGCTCCAGGGTCAACCGGCGCTCGGCCGTCTGCTGCTCCAGCTCCAACAGCCGGTCGTGCAGCGTGGCGACCGCTTCCTCCTGCCGCGCGGACAGGTCCTGCGCGGCGGCGCCCTGGCCTTCCACCAGCGCGCCGAACTGTTCGGAGAGCCTGGCGGCAAAGTCGGCGGCGGCCCGCTCCGCGCCCTCCGCGCCGGCCCCGAATCCGGCGAAGGCGGTGTCCAGACCGCTCAGGGAGCGGTTCGCCGCGGCGCTGGACTTCTCGATCCGGCCCAGGGCGTCGTCCAGTTGGTCGAAGGCCGGTGAAAACCGGTCCACGCCCTGGATGACGATGGAGATGTCGGTGGACATGGGTCTCCTGACTGAGGATGGGATTGCGCCGGCGGACCCCGGCGGCCAGACTGAGCGCCGTCAATGCGGCCGGCGCGTCACGGGAGCCGGACGGCCGCCGCTAGGGCTTGCCGAACAGCCGGTTCATGCCCCCGCCGTGCTGCGGCCCCAGATCGTCCCGCTTGGGCACGTAGGCGGGGTCGAAGATCCAGGTGAAGCTGTAGCGGCGTTGCACCGCCGCGAAGTAGAGCGTCACCGCCCGGGTTTCGGGCGCAATGGCCGCGCGGGGAAACACGATCAACGGAAAGCCCGTGGAAATGACCGGGACGTCCGCCGTGGTGCTGTAGGGGCCGGGATCGGGATACTTGAGGAAGAACTCATAGCGCGTCGGGGCCTCCTCGATGCGGGTGGGCGTGAACTTCCGCCCGCGGTCGTCAATCAGGTAGATGCCCTCCGGCAGGTACCAGCGGGCGTTCACGACCTGCGGCCTGTAGCTTCGCAGCACGCCGGTGAACGCCACATTCCCCGCCATGAAGTCCCGCACGGAGCGCAGCACGGCCGCCTGCTCCTCCGGCGTGCGGGCATAGGCGATGCGGTTGCGCTCCTCGCGCAGCAGCTCCAAGGCCGCCGGGAGCAGGAGCATGCGGGAGCGCGCCTCGATCGGCTCGAACACGCCCAGGCCATCCGGGTTGCGGTCGGGGGAGGTGCTGTAGGCCTCCCGCAATTCCTCGTAGCCCAGGGCCGGATTGACCTTGTCCGGGTGCGAAACGACCACGGCATTCGGATACGGGGTGAGGGGTTCCGCCGTCAGGCAGCCGCCCAGGCCGGCCAGCAGTGCCGCCGCGCACAGGACGGCCCCGGCCCAGCGCCAGGGTTCGTGCCGCCGTCCAGGTGGGGTGTGCGGCTCTCGGCTCGCTTCGCTTCCGTGCTTGCCCTCGCTGCGCATGGTGTTCCTCCGCTCAGGGGAGGCGCGGCGGCTGCTCCAGGCGGCTTCGCGCCTGCTCCGCGCCGATCCAGTTCAATTCGTCGCCGACGATCCGCAGGATCACGGCCTGCGGCCAGGACTGCTCCAGCAGGGGCCGGCCGTCCGGCCAAGCCAGGCGCCGCCAGCCCCCGGCGCCCGGCGCATGGCTCAACACAAAGCGGTGAATCCAGACGATGCACGGGCGGCCGCCGACCGGAGGCGCCGGCTCCGGGGGAAAGCCCACCTCCCAGCGGCGCACCGCCCGTCTCAGTTTTTTTCGGCGCTCGGCGGCACCGCGGAGATGGCGACCAGCCCCGACAGAATCTCCCCCGTCAGCGCCATCAGCCCCGCCTCCTCGCATAGGGCGTCCAGGCCCGCCGGGACGCGCCGCCCGTCCTGGATCACTACCACGCCCTCCAGCGCCCGCACATGCTCGGGCAGCACCTTCTTGGCCAGGGCCATCAGTTCGGCGCCGTGCCGTGATGCGGTCCGCGCGGCGCCCCCGGACTCGTCCGGCGCGCCCTGGCGGTGCCAGTAGCCCAACAACTCCTCGAACGCCCAGACCCGCAGGGGGCGCAACTCGTACGAGACCTCCGGCCACAACGCCGAAGTGTGCTTTTGCCAATCCAGATTCAGTTCCATGAGCAGCCTCAAGAGGGACTTGGAAATCCGCGCCCGGCCGGGAGCCTCAGTAGCCGGCCTGGGTGTTCACCAGCGTGGCCCGCAGCGCATAGGCGGATGTGGTGTCATAGATCGCCTTGGCGCTGAAGCCGACCTCCAGCAGGCCGGGCCCGGACAACTTGGGCGCGAACTCCACGAAGCGCAGGCACGGCATTTCCAGCGTCAGGCGGGCGTTGGTACCCGAAGCGACCGCGGGCCCCTGGAACGCCAGCACGAAGGATTTTTCCGTCTGGTCCATGAACTCCTGAAAGAGCGCCTGGTCGCGCATCAGCAGGGTGCCGTCAACCTTCACGGTCTGGGGTCCGCCACGCTTGACGCGCTGCGGAAAGCGCCCGCCGGACAGGGTGTAGTGTGCGGCCAACTGATTGTCGAACTTGACGGACACCTTGCGCAGGTCGGAGATGGCCTGCCCGGCATAGGAGGCGGAGACCACGTCCCAGGTGAAGGGCCGCCCCGGCTTGAACGCGGGCGTGGAGCGGGCTTGCCGCTGGGCGCGCCCGCCGACGACGCCCAGCTCGGCCGTCAACAATTGGCCCTGCGCGATCTCCAGCGTGAGCGCCCCGCCCAGCATGTCGTAGTAGAGGAACGCCGAGCCCACGTCGCGATGGATCTCCAACGTCATGGGAGGCGCGGCGGCCACGTCGTCCCAGTCCGCCGCCGCCGGCAGGAACTCGTGCAGGTACGCGGAGCCCTGCAGGGTGCTGCTGACCCGCCCCAAGGCGGCCTTGAGGAAGGCGCCCAGGTAGACCGGGTGCGCCTCCGTGCGAATGTCGCCGCCCACCTCGTGCTCGCCCTCATGGGTCGGGGCTTCGGCCAAGCGTCCGTACATGCCGGCCTCCACCAGCGGGTGGATCTTCTCCACGACCGACTCGGAAACCAGGGGGACGAAGAACATGGACCCGCTGAACGACGTGCCCATACTGCCCTGGAAACTCAGGCCCAAGTGGCCCGACATTCCGTATGCCATGACGATTCTCCCGGATGCGGCGGCGTGGCCGCCGTGAGTTGGGATGCGGAGCGGCGGGCGCTAGGCCCGCACCTGCGCCTTCAGGACGATCTCGTTGGTAAAGAGCCAGGTGTCGTCCACCAGATCCCGGCGGAACGGCGCGATTTCCAGGCCGAGCCACGCCAGCACCGCCCCGTTCAGCGTCGGGTTCTGCCGCAACACGTCCAGGACGGCGCCCTGGGCCATGTTCAGGCGGCGGTTGGCGTCCTGGCCGGAGAGGTGGCTGCCCTCCTGCACGTAAAGAATCAGCTCCACGTTCCCCTGCCAGGGCGCGTCCCCGCCCACGGTCAGCGGCGCCACGGCCAGGTGCCCGTGGTACACCCCCACCCATGGGGTCAGGTGCAAATCCCGGTTGAGCGCCTCGCCTTCCTGCACGCTGAAACCGGAGGAGACGAGCGCGGCATCCGCGGACAGGATCCCGGTCAGGGCGGCCGTGATGCTGTTGACGTAGATCATGACAACGCCTCTTGGACATGAAGTTCCGCGGCCGGCGACACGACGGCCAGGGCCTGCGCCCGTTCGGGAAAGATCGGTCTGCGGGGCACGCCCAGGCCCTCCTGGTGGGCCGCCGCATACGGCACCGGGTTGTCCACCACGGCCTGTTCCGCGCCGGGCAGCACCTGGAAGGCTCCGGCCAGCCGCCCCGTGTCGTAGAGCACCCGCGTGCCCCGGCCGCGCCGCATTCGCCGGGCGATGGTGGAGGGAGCCAACCGCGGCCAGCCGGATGGGAACTCGTCCAGCAAGGCGCCCTCCGCCGCGAAGTTCCGCTCCACCCAGCTTAGGAGCGCCTCGCCCATGCGGCGATGGAGCGCGGTGAAGTCCGCCAGGGCGTCCCGCCGCAGGCGCAAGTCTGCCCGCGCCGCCGACAACTCCTCCGTCCCGATCCGTTGTGTCATGGCTTCCTCAGGTCCCGGTTCTCGTTCCAGTCCGGCTGCACCAACAGCGCTGCATGGCGCGGGACCAGGTCCCTCTGTCCCCGTGGGGTGCGTCGGGCAGCGCTCCCGATTTCGCGGACCCAAGTGCTTCTCGCCTCCAAGGGTCAGCGTCCGATTGCGAAATCCAATCAGTCCACGTCGCAAGGAAATGCGTGCTGCTGCTCGTTGGCCGACCCCAGATCGAAGACCGGACCGTCCCCCGGGGCGGACCAGACGGCATTCCCCACGCCGGCCGCATAGAGCGCCTGGCCGCTCGTGGTCATCATCGCGGCTTGTCCGGAGGTCAACGCCGCGATCCGCTCCGCGACGCTCTTGGCCAGGACCGCCGCTTCGGCGGGCGCCTTGCTGCGTTGCAGCAGCAGCAGGTAGGCCAGGTCCAGCGTCAGGTCCTTGGCCGTCAGATTGTCCGCGCTCAGCGGCACGGCGAAGCAGGAGGCCAGGGCCGCGTCCAGCCGCGCGGAGGCGTAGGGCAGCAGATGGCTGGAGACGTCGTCTGGCGTGAGCTTGGTCGTGTAGCGCGCGTTGAACTCCGAGAAGGTGGCGTAGATCATCGTCGGCCATGCTCCCTGGAGTTCCGCTCCGAGCCGCGGGGCGGCGTGCCGTTCGCGGTGGCGGCGTTGGGGCTGCCCGGCGTGCCAACGGGCTGCGGCGCGCCCCAGTTTTCCGGATGCTTGCGCAGGTCCTCCCGGTCGCGTTCGTAGCGCCGCTGTTGCTCCGCGAAGTGCGGATCGTCCGCGCGCGGTCTGATGGGTGCCAGCATGGGTTCTCCGTTGCGTGGGGTGGGGTGGCCGGGCCCGGCGGGCAGGCAATCCGCCCGCCGGGCCCGGCCCGGCGCCGGTTACGAGCTGGACGTGACGTTGGCGATCAGGAAGCCCAGCGACTTGGCCGTCACGGCCTCGTCCTGGTAGTACCCGATCTCCAGCTCGTCGCAGTGGCGGCGGCTGTCGTAGGGGTGCCGCTCCACCTGCATGTTCGGCAACCCGGGTGCCGCCCAGCGGAAGTTGTAGCCAAAGGAGGGCGTGTCCAGGCTGGGTTGGTCCGGCGCATAGTACACCAGCGCGTGATCCGCCCAGATCTGGGACAGCTTGAGGCCGAGCGCCTCCTCCGCCGAGTTGTGCCAGGCGTTGCCCACCAGCACCTTGAGTTCCAGCAGGTCCTGGACCTGTGCCACGGATGGAAACGTGCCGCCGCCGCTGACGTTGGGATTGGAGGCTTTGTTGATGATCTGGGTATTGCGCCGGAAGTTGCGCCAGGCCGCGCCGGAGAACAGGATGCGGTTGGGGCGGTAGCCGGTGGCCTGCTCCACATTGTCAATCGCCTTCATCACGTCGTTCAGCGGATCGGAGTTGGCCCGGTCCGTCCAGGCGGAGCCGACAGCCGAGGACGAACCGACGTTGGAGGCGTTGGTGATCCGCGCGGCGACGCGCAACTCCCAATCCAGGTACAGCGCGTCCTGCACGCGCATCACCTTGCCCTCCTCGAACTGCTGCACGAAGATCGGGTCGGCATTGGCGCGGTCCTCCAGCGTCACGTCGGCCTTGAGGGCGAAGTTGGCGCAGAAGAAGGTGCCGCTGGAGACCCCGGAGTGGATCTTGTTGGCCTCTCCGCCGCGTGAGCGGAGGGTGGGTTCCCGGCGGAACAGGTCATTCTGCTCGAAGATCACGAAGGTGTCCGACTGATGGGGCACCTGGACCATGGGGAAGATTTGGTCCGCGATGAAGCCCACCGGCCGGTAGTTGATGGCCACGTTGGAAAGGTGCTGGTCAATATGCACCGTCCGCCCTTGCAGATATGCGCTCATTTACGCCACCTCTCCGGAATTGCCCATGTAGGGGATGGTTGCAAAGTTGAATGCGCCCGTGCCCACGGCCCCGGACGACACGGCATTGTCCAGGCAGCGTCCCACGACGTAGCTGCCCGATGCGGCCTCCACGAAGTATCCGGAGGCGGCCACGGTGAGGCGATGCCCCTTGGCGATCGGCGCGCCGGCCACGAACTTCATGACGCCCGCGTAGCCCAGCGTGACGGGTTTTTCCTGGCGTCCGCCGTAGACCAGGATGCCGCCGGCATCGCGTCCGCTGACCGCGTACTTGCCGGTGCTCAGGCTGACGGCCTTGAACAGCGAGCCGGCACCGGGCGTGAGGTCGTCCAGGTTCTCCCCGGCCGCGACCGACCAGGTGAAGTAGCGTCCCTCGACAGACATGTTCAGCCTCCGACGTTGAGATTGAGGGTGTAGTCCCGGTAGGCGCGGGCCAGCCCGGGATCGGTTTTCAGCACGTACTGGGCGGCCTGGCTGTAGGTCAGACCGAGCTCGGTCATCTTGCGGGTCGCCAGGGTGGCGAGCCGGGCGGAGGGATCGGCGTCGGCCGGGGATTCCTCGGTCTGGGCAAAGCCCACTTCGCCGCCCAGCGCCGCGGTCGCGCCTTCCAGCACCAGCGCGCGCACGGACTCCCAGGAGACGGCCAAGCCCGCCGCCGCGGAAAAGCCCTGCGCCTGGCCGTCGAATTCCCGCGCCAGGCGGTTGCGGAGGGCGGGGCTGAGGCGCCCTTCCCGCACCTGATCCTCGCAGAAGGCCAGCGCCGTCTTCCGCGCCGAGCGAAAGGACTCGCCGTCGCGCTGCCTGCGGTCCTGGTCCTGCTGTTGTTCCTGCCGGACCTTGTAGGCCCGCAGCTCACTCACCTCGGCTTCCAGGGCCGTGAGGTTGGAGGGTTCCACCATGGTTGGCTCCGATTCGGGTTGTGCCGGCGTGACCCTGGCGTGCCAGGGGCCGGTGAACACCTTGACCGCCCCGGCCTCAAAGCGGGGGGCCGCGGTCATCAAGGCGGTCAGGTCTTGCAGGTTGGTCACGGCCGGTATGTCCGCACCCAGCAGGGCGACGGCCTTGAGCGCCTTGCCGAGTTCCTCGCCGTTGCGGCGCAGGTTGAAGTAAAGTTCGGACGAGACGCGCCGGTAGCGGCCCGCCTGGATGGCGCGGTAGACGACATCGGGCAGTCCGGCCAGGCGGGCGATCAGCTTGCCTCCTTCCACGCGCAGGGCGCGCACCCAGCCCAGGGCCGGGTCGCCGTCGGCTTGGCCGAGCAGCGTCTGCCGCTCGTCGTGGCCAAACTTCAGCGGCGGCTGGATCTCGCCCTTCAGCCGCTCGAAGTTGCGGGCGATCTCCTCCAGGTCGCCCTGGGTGAAGGTTTCCCCGTTCCAGATGCCGGTGCTGAAGATTTCCGCGTCCAGCTCGTGCTGGGGGGCGAAGGGTTGCTGAGCGGGGTTCATGCCGCGTCCTCCTGGTCGTGCCCGGCCGGTGCGTTGGGAGCCGGTGGATAGCCGAGCAGTTCGCGCGTACGGCGCTCGTCGGCGGGGGTTTGCGTCACGGCGCCGGCGGATACGGCCTCGCGCCAAGCCTGGGCCAGTTCCCGCTTGCGGTCGTCCGTGAGCGGGTCGAAGACGAACCGGGGCGGATCGGCCAGGCCGAAGTTCCAGCGGGCCAATTCCCGGAACAACTGCTCGTTGAGCGTATCGGCCACGGAATCCGCGAGGCTGCCCAGCACGAAGAAGAACGCATCGAGCTGGGTGCGGCTCTGGCTGTAGCTGCCCACCTGGCCCTGCTCGGAGAAGCCCAGCAGGTTGGGCACCAGCAGCGCCTTGGCCATGGCGCGGTCCCGCGCGGCTACCGCCCGCTCGAAGGCGTCGGTATCGGGCGCGGTCACCATCTGCAGCTCGACGCTGCCGGGCGTGATGACGGAGGTGCGCCCGTTCAGGTTGCGCATCACCTGCTTCAACTCCTCCCGCTCCGCCGCGGTGAGCGGCCCCGTGATGCGCCCATGGATGAAGCCCGCGGCCATCCGCTCCAGGTACATGTTCCAGAACTTGAGGATGTTCTCCTTGGCCCACCAGTGGCGGTGGCACTCCCGCAGGTCGGACTCGCCGTATTGCGGATGCACCCAGGGCTTGTTGACGTGCAGGATGAAGCGCTCCGGCGGCAGGGACACCTTGCGCCCGCCCTGGTTCTGCATCAGCCCCGTCAGGTTGCCGAAGGCGTCGGTGACGAAGGTGAAGGTCTCCGCCGGCCGCAGCTTCAGATGCCGCAGCCCCCACCAGGTTCGGCCTTCCCATGGCAGGGTGTCGTACACCTTCTCCACCACGCTGAAGCCGAAGATCTGGCTGGTCAGCAGGTTGCCCATCGCCTGCCCGAAGGTGCCGGAGAGGTTCTGCTCCAACTGGAAGCGCAGGAAGCTTGCGCATTGCTGTTGCTCCGGCGAGTCGTCGCGCACGTGGAAATGCCAGGGCCGGCCGGTGATGGCCGCGTGCTTGAGCGCCAGCAGGGCGCGGATCTGGTCGTCGCGCATCATGCGCCGATAGAGCGTGGCGCCGTGGCTGGAGAGCAACTCGTCGGGGTTCCAGCGCTCCAGGGGCACGGAGCCGAAGAAGAGGGTGTCCGCCCAGGCCACCTCGCCCCGGGGCGGGGGTTCCGCGCCGGATGCCGCCTGGCTCCCCAGCCGGAGCCAACGGGAGCCTGGGCGCGGCCACAGCCGCCCCGAGGCGAGGTATGAAACCGCTTTACCGATGGGATTCACGGGTCTCCATGAAGGATCCGAGGATGAACGGCTGCGCCTGGGCCGCCATGCCGTGCAGGCACAAGGCCAGGGCGATCACACAGTCGTCGTGCTGCCCGGCGGGCGCCGCCGTGCCTGCACCTCCGGAAGGCAGATCTCGATACGCATAAGCGGCCAGCTCCCGCAGGGTCGGCTCATGGGGCACGAGGGTCAGGCGCTCCTGCTCGATGGCGATGGCCAACTGGTCAATCAGGCGCTGCTTGGTTTGCAGTGAGAGCACCACCGGCACCACCGGAACGCCCCGCTGCGCCAATTGCTCCGCCACCGCGTCGCCGATCCCGGTGGCGTCCACATAGGCCGGGGCCCCTCCGTACCGCGCCGACAGCTCATGCACCCGGAGCACCTGCTCGCTCCAGGGCATGCGCAGGAACCGGTCGCAGAAGACGCCGACGCGGGTATCCGCGCGGCCCACCCAGACGACGCTGTAGTCCTCCTTCCGGGCGAGGTCCACTCCCAGCACGTAGGGGGCCCCGGGATGGGGGGCGTCTTCAGGCGCGGCTCCGGCCAGGCGCTCCAGATTGGCGAACACGTGCCCGGCCGTTTCGACAAACTCCGCCAGCACCTCCTGGCGGTACGCCAGCGCCGGCATCTCCTGTACCATCCGTTCCAGGGTGGCGGCGTTGAGCCGTGGGTTGCTGAAGGAGCCCTGGTGAAATCCGCTCCAGTCCCCCTTCTCCGCGTCCTGACTCCATTGGTGCATGCGGCGGAACAACCCGGCCCCCTTGGGCGCGCCGATGAAGAAAGACTGGCCGTCCTCGCCGTCAGCCAACATGGGCAGGAGCGAGTTGTGGTAGAGCCCCTCGTCCCGGAGCACGATTCCCGCCTCGTTGACCCACAGGTAGTCGTAACCCCACCCCTCCAGCGTGGCCGGCCGTTGTGCCGAACCGAAGTCGCACAGGCTGCCGTTGTCAAACTTCAGCGTCAGGGTGGTGCCGTGCCAGGTGGCGTCGCCGCCGGACAAGCGCGGGATGAAGTAGCGCTGCACATAGCGGTCAATGTTGCGGTGCACCGTGTCTATCCACAAATGGCGCGTGCCGGGGTTCCCGCGGGCCACTTCGATCAACCGATTCACCGCACCCGTGGTTCCGCCCGCGCGGCGGCCCTTGACGTAGACGACGTTGGATCCCCAGAAGTCGAACACGCCGACTTGGTGGGCCAGCCAGCCCAGCCGACCCAAACTTCCGCCGCTCACGGACTCCCCTAGGGAGGCTCCCGCGCCGGAAACTGGAACCTGATGTCCCGTCGCGAGGGACGGCTCCGCCCTGGACCCGATTAAGGTCAACATGCGCTCACTGGCTTGGAGTTCAGATCAGCGGGTGTGATTTCAACAAGGGCATTGTTTGCGTTTCACCTGCCCTCATCACGGTTTCCATTATGGCGCCGAGCGGCTCCATAAGCAATAGACAAGATTGGACAAATTCAGACAAATCCGGACAAACCGGGACATGGGAGGTGCGAGATTGGGGTGCCGACCGGGTTTTGGGGACGCGCAAACGGGAACGGCGAGGCCGAGCGACAGGACGATGCTGCGGCGGAACGGTCCGGTCTGACTGGCTAGTGGGGGGAGATCCAGTTCAACACAAACAGGGGTGCCGGGCGCCTCCCGCCGGTGGGCGGTGGGAGGCGCCGGGGGAACTAGATCTTGCCTTGCAGAATGAACGCGATCACCAACCCGTAGATCACCAATGACTCGATGAGAGCCAAGCCGATGATCATCGGGGTAAAGATCTTGTCGGAGGCGCTGGGATTGCGGGCGATCCCCTCCAGGGCGGAGGAGACAGCCAACCCTTGGCCAATGCCGCCGCCCATGGCGGCGACGCCGATGGCGATTCCGGCACCCAGGGCCAAGCCCAGAATGGCCACATCACCCTTCTTGCCCGCCTCCTGCGCGAACACGGGAGAAGCAAACAACGCCAGGAGGGAGGTCGCCAAATAGAAAATCTTGCTCTTCATAAGCATCCACTCGGAAATGAGAACCTGCAAACACCAGTGCCGTTGGGCCTAGTGCGGATGATCGAGCGCGTCCTGGAAGTAGACGGCCGACAGCAACACAAACACAAACGCCTGCAAGCAGGCGACGAAAACGCCCAGCCCCAAGAAGGGAATGGGCAACCCCAGGGCCAAAAGGGAGGCGAATACGGCAACGACCTTGTGGTCCCCGGTCATGTTACCAAAGAGACGCATTGACAAAGACAGCGGGCGCACCAAGTGACTGATGATCTCAATCGGAAAAATCAACGGGGCCATGTACCAGACGGGGCCCATGAATTTCTTGATATAGACGAATCCATGCGCCTTGACCCCAATGACATGCGCTATGAGGAACGTCATCAGCGCCAACACGAAGGTAACATTGAACTGGTCGGTGGGCGGGTTGAAGCCGGGAATCAATCCGATCAGATTGTTGAAAAGAATGAACAGCGATACCGAGCCGAGGTAGAAGAACAGGCCGCGTGCGCCGTGGTGGATGATGCCGTCAAAGAACGCCAGCATCCGGCCCACCAGCATCTCCATCAGGAAGCTGAAGGAGACCTTGCCATCCGGCTCCACCAATTCGGTCCGCCGGAAGGGCCGCCCGCCGAAGTAGGCCAGGGCGATCAGCAGCACCGAGACGATCAGGGCGTCCAGCGCGGGGACGGGGTCAATGCCCCATTCAGCCAGGCGGTGAGCGAGCGGGGCGAAAAACAACTCCCCCCAGGTGATTCCATGCTCCATAGGTGCTCAGGTCATCCAGTGACGGGCGCCGGCGTGGGAAGGCGCCCAAGATGAGCGGTACGGATCGCTAGCGGCCGCCACGCGGGACCAACATGTACAATAGACTGGTCAGCAACATGGTGGAAAGACCAATCAGGATTCCCACGGCGTCAACGCCGAACTGGCCCAGCGCGACGTACAGGACGGCCAGCGTCAACCCGAACTTGGCGATCATGGAGCCGGCCAGCAGGGCCTTGAACCGGCGTTCCCGGAGGACGACCTTGACCAGGCGCACCGTCCCGGCGAGGTTCAGGCCAACAATCGCGGAGCCTAGCAAGATGGCGGCGGCCATGTCAAGGCCGGACAGCGCCCACCCCGCCGCCACCAGCCCCGCGGCGGAGACGGCAAAGAGCGCGTAGAGCCGCAGCAGGGAGGGCCACGCGTGGCTGGGAGAGGATTGGGGCGTCATGGTTTGGGATCGTCCGGGTTCTTCCCCGCGGGGGAGTGGAAATCCTTGACCAGGCGGATCAAGTTTCGAAAGGCGGCGGCCAGCCCCAGCAGGAGACACAGCAGCAGCAGCCAGGGCGCCGTGCCCAGCTTGCCGTCGAGCCATTGGCCCAGCAGCAGGCCTCCCACGACAAACACCACCAACTCCAACCCAAACGTGCTGTATTGCAGGTAGCGGCTGAACAGACTGGGAGGGCCAGCCATGGCGATACACGCGGAAGTTCGGTTGCCGAAGGGAAAGCCCCGGCCAATACCCGCTACAGGTGCTTGAGCACGCGGCGGGTGGCGGCAACCGTCTGTGCGACATCCTTGTCGCTGTGGGCCGTGGACATGAACAGGGCCTCAAACGCCGAGGGTGCCAGGTAGATGCCCTCCTTCAACATGCCCCGAAAGAAGCGGTTGAACGTCTGCACGTCCGTGGCCAAGGCGTCGGCGTAGTTGCGCACCGGCTTGCCGGTAAAGAACATCCCCATCATACCCCCGAAGTGACAAACCTCCATGGGGATTCCGGTCTCGGTCGCGGCGGCCAGAATGCCTTCCATCAGGGCCTGGGACTTCATCGCCAGTTCCGAGTAGAAGTACGGGTCCTCGAGGACGGTCAAGGTGGCCAGTCCCGCCGCCATGGCGATCGGGTTGCCGGACAGCGTGCCGGCTTGGTACACCGGGCCGACCGGGGCCAACTGGTCCATGATCTCCGCCTTCCCGCCGTAGGCCCCCACGGGGAAGCCGCCGCCGATGATCTTGCCGAAGACGGTCAGGTCGGGGGTGATCTCGAAGAGCGCTTGCGCCCCGCCCAAGGCCACCCGGAAGCCGGTCATCACCTCGTCGAGGATCAGGACGATCTGCTCCCGGTCGCACAGCTCGCGCAGCCCCTGCAGGAACGTCAGTTCCGGGGTGACCACGCCCATGTTGCCGGGAATCGGCTCCAGCAGCACGGCCGCGATCTCGCCGGGGTATTCCTCGGCCAGGTCCAGAACACTCTGGAGGTTGTTGAATTCGGCGATCAGCGTGGTTTTCGCCACGTCTTGCGGCACCCCGGCGGAATCGGCGACCCCAAGGGTCGTGGCGCCGGAGCCGGCCTTGACCAGGAGCGAATCCAGGCTGCCGTGGTAGCAGCCGGCGAACTTGACGATCTTGTCCCGCCCGGTATGACCGCGGGCGACCCGCAGCGCCCCCTGAACCGCCTCGTTGCCCGAGTTGACGAAGCGCACGCGCTCCACCGACGGCACGCACTTCTTGACCAACTCGGCCAGCAGCACTTCGCGCTCGGTGGGTGCGCCAAAGGACGTGCCGTCCCGCAGCGCCTCGCTGACGGCCACCAGCACCCGCTCGTCGGCATGTCCAAGGATCAGCGGCCCCCAGGACCCCACATAGTCAATGTACTCGTGGCCGTCCACGTCCCGGATCTTTGACCCCTTGCCGCGTTCGATGAACAAGGGGGTCATGCCCACGGACTTGAAGGCCCGCACCGGGCTGTTGACCCCGCCTGGAATGGCCCGGCAAGCGCGTTCAAACAGCTCCGCGGACTTCTTGTGGATGCTTCCGGTTTGGGTCTTGGCACTCATGGCGGTCTATCCCCATTGGGAACAGGTGCTCCGGTCTTTGTGCGGACTTCTGGTGCTAGAAATGATACACCAAGCGGCCAATCGCCTGGACAAACAGGAACTGAAGGGATTCCGGGGGGGTCGTGTCATTCAGCGCGAACGCGCCCCCGGCTTGGAGCAAATTGGCTTCGGCTTGAAACTTCAGGGCCTTGTGAATGTGCCAAGTCAGCATGTTGTCCCACTCGAACCCCACGTTGTCCTTCAGCTCGCCCGCCTGATTGTATACCGCTTCGTTCAGCCAAATTTGGTGCAATCCCAGCGAGTAGCCTACCCTGGTGGTCTCGGGATAGTCCAGATCCAAGAAGAATCCGACCACGCGCTTGTTGTTGATCGAATGGCCGAGTCCGCCTCCCAGCTCCACTTGGCCGTCGGCGCCGTTGAAGTACAGGCGCGTGCCCCGATAGGTGCCCGGACTGATTTCATAGTAGCCCCGCAGCGAGCGCAGGTAGCCTGCGCCGTTGGGCAAACTGCTCCCATCGCCCAACATGGCGGGCGGGTCGCCGGTGGCATGCATGGCGCGCAGACCCATTCGTCCGTTCAGCCAGCGGAAGCCGATTTCCGACTCCATGGCGATGCCCGACTGGGTCTGCTTGAAGAGCGGCTGCCCCAGCCCCGCGTTGTAGAGCGGCCCGCTGTCTTGGCTGTATAGATGGTACTTCCGGTTGCCCTGGGCAGAGGTAATGTCGAAGTTCCAGAAGAACGCGCTCGCCTCCCAATTCGCCCGCAGCCCAAAGTAGTTCTGCTCGTGGGCATCGTAGAGAATCGGGCGCTTGGCGCAGCGGGCGCCGCAAATGGCCGAGGTCGGCGCGACATCCTCGGTGATCAGGCCGGCCGGCGCGGCCGTCGTGGGTGCGGACGGATCGTCATTGGGATTGCGCCGCCAGGCGCCGGGCCCGAGGTTCTTGGCCAGCGGAATGTTCTGCTCCGTGTACATGATGCGGAAGATCTCTACCTCCAGGACGCTGCGCAATCCATTCTGCGGCTCATCCCAGGCACGGTAATCAAGCGCCCAATGGTAGGTCCAGTCCGATGAGTTCGAGCCGACCCGCACGGCCCCGAACGGCATGCACCACGTACCGACCCGGCAGTCGAAGGTGACCCCTGGCGCGATCACGTTGAGCACCTTCCCGCGCCGGTCCCCAAGGGAAAGTTCATGCTTGCCGAAGAGCAGGTGCGAGTTGGGGTTGAAGTCGTAGCGCAGATAGGCTTCGCGCGCCGTCAGGGTGATCGGCTCTCCGTCAATCATGCCGCCGCGGTCTCCGGCTTGGGGGACGCGCAGGTTGGTGCTGTCCAGCGCGGTCCGTCCGGTCTGCACGGTCAAGTGCATCGCGACGTCGCGGTGGAACAAGGTGTGGAAGTTCAGCCGGAAGTCCTGGTCCACCTCCGTGTTGCGTTGCAGGTCAGTCAGCCCGGAGCTCTTTTGTTCCCGCGCCCGCAAGGCATAGTCGCCGCCGACATCCAGCCCACGCAGCACGATCAACTTTTCCTCGGTCTCCGTAACCTCGCCGCGCTCCAGGGGTTTGAAATTCAGCTGGGCCATCAGCGGCGCGGCGCTCGGCAGCAGCCAGAGGGCCAAGAGCAGCCACCCCGCCTTCCGCCCGGCGCGGAGCGTGGAACCGCGCTGGACAAGCGGTGCGGGACGCGGGACAGCGGGCAACGGGGGGGTGAATGGAACGGATGGCGGTACGGACATCGTTCAATGACTCTCGTATTGGGGATCCCAAGGGTAGATGAAGCGCCGGAGCCCTTGCGCGCCAACACTCAGCTTGGGCAAGATACAGGGGACCGGCGCACTCCGCAAACCCGCCCGCAGCTCCGCGGAGGATGAGAATTCCCGCAGCCGCTCCAAGTTCTTCACGGTGGGTTCGACCATGCGAATCCGCCCCGCGGCGTGCTCCGCGAGCGCCTCCGCGGGGGTCAGCCAGCGATGGGCCACGATCTCCCGCCGGTCATGCGCTGCTCCCATTCCCAGGGGCGCCGGGGCGACGAAGAAGCGGGTGTCGAACCGCTTGGGGACGGACTCCGGCGTTATCCAGCGGGCAAAATAGATCAACTCCTCGGTGGCGAGCACCAGCCCGCTGTCCGCCACCCACTGGGCGAAGGACAGCTTGCCCTCCCGCAGACCGGCCCGGGCTCCCTCCAGCGCGGCCATGGCCTCCGGCGTCGGCCGCCAGGGTCCGCCATCGGCCAAGCGGGCCAGCAACAGGCCGGCCTCCTCGAAGGTTTCGCGGAGCGCGGCAACATAACAGCCGAGCGCCGCCAGGGCCGACGGCGCGTCGGAGAGCCGCGCTCGAGCGGCCTCTGGTCCCAGGTGGGGGGACAGTTGGATGGCGGGCGCGGAACCATCCTCCGGATCCACTCCGCCGCCAGGGAACACATAAGCGCCCGGCACAAAATCGGAGGCCGCGCTGCGCTCCACCAGCAACACCTCGGGCGGTCCGCCGCCCTGGCAATCCCGGGTCAGCACCAGGGTCGCGGCCAGTCGCGGCTCAACGGCCGCGGGTCCTTGCCTCATGGCCCAATCACTCCTGGCGCCCTTGAACGGCCGACCTTGCACCGGTCGGAAGCGCCCCCGTGAACCGCCGCTCCGCGCCCCGCCGCGGACGGGCGGGGAGTCCTGTCGTCCAGCGCGTTCACGAACCGGATTGGAGGGACTTGTTGACCTTCACGCGATAGTGGTCCAGTTCCTTCATCAAGGCATCGAACGACTTGTCCACCGCGACCCGCAATTCCGGCGCGCTCTTCTTTGCGTGAAGGGAGTCCCGGAATGCGCTCAACTGCAAAGTGCATTCGAATTCGTGCACCTTGTCCTGCCGCTCCAACCGCACTTCCAGCTCCGCGGCATCAGGATGGTAACGCTTCAGCCGCTCCTCCACCTTCTCCACCTTATGGCCAATCGCCTTCTCCAATGACTCAGATACTTCCAACGGTCCTTTGTGGATGACGTACCGCATGATTCCTCGATGTTGACTTGCAGTTTCCCTGGGCATTGCCGACCGGCCCAGGGGCACAACCCCTCCCGCCAGGATGCGTCAAGGCGCGATGCATCACGCCCGCACCGCGCGGGCCACCGGCCGCACCGGCCCGGCCAATTGCTCGAGCACCAGATCCCCCATCTGGGAGCAACCGACGCGCGTCGTGCCCGCGGTGTGAATGTCTCCCGTCCGAAACCGGGGCAACACCGCCGCGACCGCGGCGCGGATGCGCTCGTCCACCTCCAGTCTATCCAAACTGTACCGGAACAGCATGCCCACGGATAGGATCGCGGCCAGGGGGTTGGCCAAGTCCCTGCCGGCGATGTCCGGGGCGGAGCCATGCACCGGCTCGAAGAGCGCGTGCTTCGCGCCCAGGCTGGCGGACGGCAACATGCCGATGGATCCGGTCAGCATGGCCGCGGCGTCGCTGAGAATGTCGCCGAACAGATTCCCGGTAACCAGCGTATCGAATTGCTTGGGGGCGCGGATCAACTGCATGGCCGCATTGTCCACGTACATGTGCTCCAGCGCGACATCGGGATAGTCCTTGGCCAGGCGCCCGGCCACCTCGCGCCACAGCACCGACACCTCCAGCACGTTGGCCTTGTCCACGGAGCAAAGCTTCTTGCGGCGCTTGCGCGCGACGTCGAAGCCCACGCGCACGATGCGTTCGATCTCCGGCTCGGAATAGACCATCGTGTTGCGGCCCACGCGCACGCCGCCTTCGGTCGCGATGCCCCGGGGCTGGCCGAAGTACGCGTCGCCCGTCAGTTCCCGCACGACCATCAGGTCGCACCCCTCCACGACTTCCCGCTTGAGCGTGGAAGCTTCCACCAGGTCTCCGAAGACCTGGGCCGGGCGCAGATTGGCGAACAGCCCCAACTCCGCGCGTAGGCGCAGCAGGCCCTTCTCCGGGCGCAGCGAGAAGTCCAGCCGGTCCCATTGGGGACCGCCCACGGCCCCGAGCAGCACCGCATCGGCGGCGCGGGCCTTCTTCAGGCTCTCCTCCGGCAAGGGCGTGCCGGCCTGGTCATACCCGGCGCCGCCCACCGGCACCTCCTCGGTCTCGAACTCCAGCCCGGCGGAGGCCGCCACGGCATGCAACACGCGCACGCCCTGGCGCGTCACTTCCGGCCCGATTCCATCGCCCGCCATCACGACAATCTTCTTCTTCATCCGTCATCCTGCACAAAGGGATGTCTGGGTCCGCGCCCAGCGGACCCGCGTTGCCCGGGGAACGACTCCGCCGCTCATCGCCCGTAGCCCATTGCCGCCAGAAACGCGGCTTTGGAGGGAAAGCGCACCATGGGGTTGTGGGCCTTCTCCTTGCCGATGGAGGAAAAGGTGCCCTCCTCCGAGTAGTTGTGGCCCGGATACACCAGTGTGTTCTCTTCGAGCTTCATCAGCTTCTGGGTCAGACTCTCATACAGTTCCCCCGGGTCGCTGCCCGGCAGATCCGTCCGGCCGCATGAGCCGATGAACAAAGTGTCTCCGGAGACAACGCGGTCGAGCACCCGGAAGCATTGGGACCCGGGCGTATGGCCTGGGGTATGGATGCACTCGATCACGATACCGCCGACTTCGATGCGGGAATGTTCGTCGGTCGGGCTGGTTTCCGATTCCGGCACGGGCAAGGCCCCGGCTTCGGCCTTGTGGACGTGGATTCTTCCCTTGCAAAGCTCCAGGAACTCCACCAGCCCTTCGATGTGCTGGCCCATGAAATTGCCGCCCACGTGGTCCGGGTGGAAGTGGCTCACCAGCGCCGCGGTGACGCGCATACCGTCCGCGGCGGCAATGTCGAGCACCTGCTTGACGCTCCACGCCGGATCCACCACGACCGCCTCCCGGGCGGAGCGGCTGCCGATCAGGTAGACGAAGTTGGCCATGGGGCCCATCTCAATTTGGCGGAAGTAGAGATCGTCTGTCGCGGGCATGGCGCTTCCGATGGGCAAGAAGTTCAACCGTCTACAATAGGGCCCGCCCCGTCCCTGACCCGGACGGGAGCGGACTTCGGTTTATACGGGAAAACTCAGAAGGAATAAACCCAGCTCGCGGCGGCCACGTTGGTGGTCAGGCTCTTGCCGTCGGAGATGCGCCAAAACTGGGGGGATTGGTCCTCGGTCACATACTCCAGCTTCAGCACCGCGGGCGGCGCGATGCGATAGCGGTAGGAGAGGCCATTCTTTGTCCCTTGCCCCCGCTTCTTCGCATCGAGGTCCGTAACATAGCTGATGCCCTCGTTGCGCAGGGTGAACATGTGGTTGGGGCTGGGCTCGTAGCTCAGCAGCGCGCTGTACATGGTGGCATCGAACAGCCCCAGGCTCGTGGCGTAGTAGGCCCGCAACTGGGCATTCTCCGCCCGCAACTCGAAGTCGGACACGCGGTAGCCCAGGTAGGCGTTGCTGAAGGCATAGGGCTCCGCGCGGTCCTTGACCGAATTGTACGTCAGGCTCGGATTGCTTGCCGCGCCGATGCCGACGCGGAAGGTCCCGAAGTCGGCGGGCCGGTCGAACAGCACCCAGTCAACGGCCCCAGATGCCGTCATGCCGTTCGGCTTGTTCTTGGGGTCCGCCTTGGGGTCGCCGTGGTTGGCGACGGCCAGGTTGGTCGTGGAGCGGTCTCCAGGGAAGAAGCTGTAGTCGCCCACGCCGCCGTTTGAGGCGCCCAGCTTGATCGTGAAGGGCTTGCCGGGATGGGTACGCACTTGCAACCCATTGGGATAGCCGCCCCCGGCCTGGAACACGTACGTGTGGCCGATGATGCGCAGATCCGGGGCGCGTCCCTCCTGCTGCTCCAGCGTCAGGAACCCCGCGGCGCGCCCCAGCAGGATGCGCGTGCTCCAGACGCTCGGAAATTCGACGAACGCGTACGCCTGGGCCACCTGGAATTCCCGATCCGCGCCGGAAGCGAGGTAGAGCTGCTGATCGCGGGAGGGGTAGAAGGCCACATCGGCGGTGGCCCCCACCAAGCGCCCCGCATATTCCCGCTGGCCCTGGAAGATGAGCGCCACCTCGTTCACGGAGAAGGTGTTCACCGCGGCGGGAAACGCGAACTGGGAGTTCCCGTAGGCCCATGACAGGTCGCCCCCGCTCCCCGGCGGCCGGGTCTGGGTGATGTTGATGTAGCCCACGTCCACAAAACCGCGGAAGGTGAAGGAAAGCCCGCTGGGCGCCGCCGCCAGCGCCGGCACGGTCTCCTGTTGGGACTGCGCGAACGGATCGTCACCCGGCTTGGGCTGACCCAGGGCCGGCGCCGTGCCCAGCGGCGCCCAGAAAGCCAACAGGCACAGCAGCGGAGCGGTCCATGCCCTGCGGCGGTTGCGGAATGCTCTCAAGGGAAACCTCTCGCGTCAAAACGTGATCTTCGCTGGGAAGAACCAATCCCCGAACGTGCTGCCCGCCGGGAAGACCAGCGGCTGAAAGTAGGACTTGCCGGAACTCGAGTCGATCCGCAGCACATATGTTCCGGGCGGCAGATAGGCCGTCTCGAAGGAATTCTGGCCTAGTGCGCCGGGAAGCGTGATGGTCGGGCCCAGCGCGGCGTCGTCCGTGATACCGACGACGGCCGCGGCAGTCAAACTGGAACCATCCTGGAATGCCACCGCCACATGCGGGGCATTGGGATAGCCCAGCGCCAAGGTAACGCCCGACACGTTAGGGCCGGTCACGGGAACATCCGCCCGGGCGGCCGCCACCTTGGCGAATTGCGTCTGGATCTGCATCGCCAACAGGGTCACGCGGCCGGCGCCCAGCCCCACCGCGACGGCGTCGGCATTGTTCAGGATCAGCGAGAAATTGCCGCTTGCGTCCACGGTCGCCTGCCGGCACGGCAGCCCCAGTGGAAAGATCTTGGTTTGCGACAAGGGCAGCCCCGTGCCGGTCGTGCCGTCGCTCACGGTTCCGGCAATGGTCAGCGCCGGGTTTCCGCTACTGCACTGGGTGGACGCGGGCCGGGCCGCGGCCGTGGTCGTGCTCGTCGCGGCGGAGGGCGCCTGGGTGGCCTCCCGCGTCACCGGGGGCGCCAGGCAGCCCGCGCTCCCCAGCAACCAGAGCGCGACCGAACCCCACAAGGCAAACCGTCTCATGTTCATCGCGTTCCTCCGCTTGGATGCGGTGCGCTTCAATTCGACCCCAGCCGCGGTACGGGCTCAATAGTCCTCCCGGTACGGCTTGCCTTCCTTGTTCAGGTGCCGCACCGGAATGCGCTGCGAAGTGAGTTTGAATTCCAACGTCACGGTCTCACCCGGGCGGAAGACGGCCATTTGCTTGGCCGGAGTCGCTCCCTCCACCCACGCGTAAACCGGCAACTCCCCGTCCGGTACGTTCTCGATGCGGAAGGCGCCGCTCTTGTCGGTGACGGCGTACTGGTTGTTCGGCAGCACCAGGATCGTGGAGATCATCTGCGGGTGAATGTTGCAGAAGACGGTGACGATCCCCGGCCGTTCGAAAGTAACCGACCGGACTTCGGGAAATTTGTAGAGGCCCAGGTCGAACGACTTTGGCTTGGACTGGGACCACACGTTGTGGTGAATCTTGTCCAGATTGGGGAAGGTCACCGCCTCCCCCTGGGTAATGGCCAGGACGCGCTTGTGGAACGACTTGTTCTCCTGCGCCAGTTCCAACTGCCTCCCGCCGGCCGGAGCCGCCTGGAAGCCGCTGACGAAGATGACGGCGTTGCTTTGGTCGTCGCTATCCCGGGGCTGGCCCAGCACCAGCTCGGAGATCCGCACCTGTCCCGCGAGCGTTCCCGCGGCGGCGGCGGACGCCCAGGCCATCAGCACGGCCACCGCGAAGGCAAGCGGCCCGGCCAACGCGGCATGGCGGCGCCGTGGGGGACAAATAGGCGCGCTGTGGGATACCATGGCCCGCAGGCCAATGGGGCCAAGTCGGACTGTCAAGCCCGCAAGGTGCATTGCGAATCGTCTGAAATTCACCGCCAGCCCTTCCCATGGGGGTCGTTTTTCGACCCATTTGTGCCACACTCGCCGCCGATTGACAATCCATGCGCTATACGTTCCGGGACAAGCTGCTGCTGTCATTCGCCGCGCTGCTGGTGGTGACCGTCGTCCCCGTGCTGGTGCTCGTCAATACCCAGATCGAGACCCTCAGCGTCCGCAAGATCGCCCTGGATCTGGAGAACACCAAGGCGGTCTTTCGCCGCTTCCAGGAGGCGCGGTTGGCCTCCAGCCTGGAGAAGGCGACCACGTTCATTCTGACCCAACCCGGCATCCGGGCGGAGATCGCGACCTCAGCCGTCGGGCAGGACGATGTGCTGGGCGAGGCCTTCGGCTCGGGCGAGGCCGACGATCCGTTTGCCGCGCTGGCCAAGCCTGCCCCCGCCGGGCGGGGCCAGGCGCCGCCGGGCTCTCCGCCGCCACGCGCCGCGCCCTTGTCCGATCCTCAGGACGACCGCGCGGGCCGCATCCAGTCCGTCGTCCAGGAGGTGGGCCTGTTCAACGAGAGCGATGTGTTCTTCCTCGCGGACTTCCAAGGCCGGCTGGTGTTCAGCAAGGCCAGCCCGCGGGCCGCCGGAGGGGACCTGACCGGCCTTTCCGCCATCGTGGGGGCGCTCCAGGGCAACGACATCTTCACCTGGTGGGGGGCGCGCGAAGCCCGGCTGGCGGATGCGGGCCTGCTGCCCGCGGATCAGCCCGCGGCGCTGTACCAGGTGTTTCTCAAGCCCATCCAGTTCGGCGGCGAGGTCAAGGGCGTCATGGGCATCGGGCTGGCCGTGACGCCCCCGGTGCTGGCGGAAATCACCGGCATCACCCAATCGGAATTGGCTTTCATCTCCGGCGGCGTGGCCTATGCCAACTCCCTGCCGGACATTCCGGGTGCGCGGCTGGTGCAACTCGCCGCCCAGTCCGCCGCCGACCGATCCACGGCCATGGTGCCGTTTTCCCACGGCGGCGAGGAGTTCCTGGCGCTGCCGGTTCCCGTTTCCAGCAGCCTGGGGGAACCGCTGGGGCAGGTGATCGTCTACCGCTCCAAGACGCGGGAAAAGCGGGTGTTCGACAACCTGAGGCTGATCCTGAACGGGATCGGCGCCGCCGCGCTGATCGTGGCGGGCCTGCTCGCCTTCTTCATCAGCACCAGCGTGTCCCAGGCCGTGCGCATCCTGTCCCGCGCCGTGAGCGAGGTGCGCAACGGCAACCTGGCGCACGTCGTGGAGGTGCGCTCCCGCGACGAGTTCGGTGACCTCGAGCACGCCTTCAACGAGATGACCGCCGGCCTGCGGGAAAAAGAGGCCATCCGCGATACCTTCAAGCGCTATGTTTCCTCCTCGGTCGTGGACGAACTGCTGCACAACCTGGGGGAGATCAAGCTGGGGGGGGAAAACAAGCAACTGACCATCCAGTTCTCGGACATTGCCGGTTTCACCTCCCTGAGCGAGGCCATGGCTCCGGAGCAGGTGGTCGAGTTCCTCAACGCGTACTTGTCCGAGATGACGCAAGAAGTGGAAGCCCAGCAGGGCATCGTGGACAAATACATCGGCGACGCGGTGATGGCCTTCTGGGGCAGCCCCCTGCCGCTGGAGAACCACGCCCTCTGCGCCTGCCGCGCGGCCCTGGGCCAGATTCGCAAGGTGGATGCCCTGCGGCGGAGCTGGGCCCAGCAGGGGGCGCTGGGCAACTTCGACATCCGCATCGGACTGCACACCGGCGACGTGATCGTGGGAAACATCGGCTCCGCGACGCGGATGGACTACACCGTCATCGGCGATACCGTGAACACGGCGTCAAGGCTGGAGGGCATGAACAAGGTCTACGGCACGCGCATCCTCATCAGTGAGCAAACCCACGCCCTGGTGCGGGAGCATCTGGCGGCCCGGGAAGTGGATCGCATCCGGCCCGTCGGCAAGACCGAGCCGATCGGTATCCATGAGCTGGTGGGGGAGCGTGGCGCCGTGGACGCGGGCCTGGCGGAGGTTCATGCGCGCTTTGCCGAGGCGCTGGCGCTCTATCGCGCCGCGCGCTTTGCGGAGGCGGGGTCGGCATTCGCCGCCCTGGCGGAGTCCAGCGGCGACCGGCCCAGCCGGGCCTTCGCGCGGCGCTGCGAGGAGTACATCGCCCACCCCCCGGCCGCGCCTTGGGACGGGGTCTTTGCGCCGCGGGAGAAGTGACGCCGCAACCCCGCAGGCGCGGCGGCCAGTGTCCTGTCCTGCGGGTTTGACGCCCCACGCTAGCGGGGCAGGGCCAGCCGCCGTGCCGCTCCGGCCTGGGCCGGGATCGCGGCCTCCCAGGCCAGGAGCGCGCGCTTGCGCTCCGCGCCCCACCGGTAGTCGCCCAGCGCGCCGCTGGCCAGGATCACGCGGTGGCAGGGAATCAGGACGGCCAGGGGATTGCGCCCCACGGCGCCGCCCACGGCCCGCCCGGCTCCCGGCCGGCCCAGCGCCCGCGCCACATCCGCGTACGAGGCCACCTGCCCGAAGGGGATGGCCAGCAGCGCCCGCCACACCTGAATCTGGAAGTTGGTGCCGTACAGATGCAGCCGCGGCGCTCCCGGCTTGGATAGCGGCGCGAAGATCGGCCCCAGCAGCGGCCCCAGCCGGCCCCGGTCGGGCCGCAATTCCGCCAAGGGCCACCGCTCCCGCAATTCCGCCAGGGCGGATTCCGCGTCGTCCAGGAAGGCCACGCGGCACAAACCGCGCTCCGTCCCGGCCAGCAGGCAACTCCCGAAGGGACTTGGGTACAGGCCCCACTCGATCCTCGTCTCCAAGCCCCGTTCCTTGAACTGGCCCGGCGAGAGGGCCTCGTGCTGGATGAACAGATCGTGCAACCGGGCGGGGCCGGAAAGCCCCACATCCAGGGCCGTGTCGAGCACGCTCGCCCGCCGCAGCAGCAACGCCTTGGCCCGCGTCAGGGTCACGGCTTGCAGGAAGCGCTTGGGGCTGATTCCCGCCCAGCGCCGAAACAGGCGCCCGAAGTGGAAGCGGCTGAGTCCCACGGCCCTGGCCACTTCGTCCAGGTCCGGCTGACGCTGAAAGTTCGCGTCCAGGTAGCGAATCGCGTGTTCAATGCGGTCGTAGTCATGCTGGGCCATGTGGTGCCCTCCATCTGGGGTCAGGGGCAAGGGGAACCCTCGCCGCCAAGATGACTTCGCCCCCGCCGATTCGCCACCCGATTCTTGCTCCCCTATCGCGCTCGACAGTGCGGCGAGTGCGCCTCGCCCCTCTTGCGCTGGGAACCCTGGGGCCGAATCGGACGTTTGAATAAGTATGAGCGCAGGATTGACCATCTTGGAAGCCACGCTCCCGGGGCAGATCGAGCGCGTCCGGACGCTGCTGATCGAATACCAGCAAGGACTTGGGCTTGATCTGGAGTTTCAGGGATTTACAGACGAAGTGCGCGGCCTCCCCGGACCCTACGCCCCGCCCATGGGCAGGCTCTGGCTGGCACTGGCGGACGGCGAATCCGCCGGATGCGTGGCATTGAAATCGCTGCAGGATGGCGCGGCCGAGATCAAGCGGCTTTATGTGCGGCCCGCCCTGCGCGGCCGAAGCGCAGGGCGCGCGCTGGCGGTCACCGCCTTGGAACAGGCGCGCACTTTGGGCTATCGGTCGGTGTGCCTGGACACATTGCCGAGCATGGAATCGGCTCAGGCGTTGTACCGCAAGCTGGGATTCCGACCGATCCCACCCTACTACAACAACCCGCTTCCGGGGGCGGTGTTCCTGGGGATGCAACTCCAGAGCGGCGGGCGGCGATAGAACGGGCAGTATTGGCGCGGCGACGGGACCGACATAGGATGAATTTCGACCTGTACCCGGCATCCACGGGGCAATCGGCTGCCCTGCATGATTTCGAATTGGTTTTTGTGTTCAATCCGGAGTTGGACTAGATTGGAAGAAAGGCTGCGCAGCGCGGGTACACAACGGAATCGCTGTCGAAAACCAAGATGCGGGCGCACCGGCGTATGGAAATCCTGCAGCCGGGTGTGGACTACGAGGAATTCCTACGCGGTCTGGCGCAGGCCCATTCCCGCCTGCTGATCCTGGACTACGATGGCACGCTCGCGCCGTTCCGGATCGAACGGGACCAGGCCGTTCCCTACCCGGGCGTACGCGAGGCGCTGACGGAATTGCAGGCGGCCGGGCACACACGGCTGGCGCTGGTGACGGGCCGGCCGGTTGGGGAGGCGCTGGAGCTGCTGCGGATGGACCCGGCGCCGGAGGTGTGGGGCTGCCACGGGTGGGAGCGGCGCCGGGCGGATGGAACGTATCGGCTGACCGACCCCGGGCCCGTCGCCCGGGAAGGCCTGCGGCGGGCGCTGGAAGCCACCGCCGGCAGCCGGCCGGGCAGCTGGGAGCAGAAGCCCGTCAGCGTCGCGGCCCACTGGCGCGGTCAGGCGCCGGCCGAGGCGGAGGCGCTGCGGGGCCGCATCGAGCCCCGCTGGCGCGAGTTGGCGCACGCGTTTGGACTGGAGCTGCACGCCTTCGACGGCGGACTGGAATTGCGCGTGGCCGGAGTGCACAAGGGCAGCGCCGTGACGACCCTGCTGGATGAGGCGGGGCCGGGCACCGTGGCGGCATACCTGGGCGACGACCTCACGGACGAGGATGCATTCACGGCCATTGCCGGCCGGGGATTGGGCGTGCTGGTGCGCGAGGAGCGGAGACCCTCCGCCGCCTCCTTGTGGATCCGGCCTCCGGAGGAATTGCTGGCCTTCTTCTCCCGATGGATGGTGACATGTCCGAGAGGCGACAAGAACGGCTTCCCGAAAAGCGGCTGGTGATCATTTCCAACCGCTTGCCCGTTTCGGTGGTGAAAGAGCATGGCGAGTGGGGGGTGCGCCCGAGTTCCGGGGGGCTGGTGACCGCGCTCGGACCGGTGCTGCGCAATCGGGGCGGCCTGTGGATCGGCTGGCCCGGCGGCGTGGACCACGCCAGCAGCCGGGAGCTTCTCGCCCGGCACACCCGCTCCATCGGCTATACGCTCAGT
>Ga0315281_10002279_pt1 | contig 28485 bp, 41 predicted proteins | sample YL17G07_0_MG_FD_204540 | JGI IMG/M metagenome (GOLD analysis project Ga0315281, IMG submission 204540) | Sediment microbial communities from Yellowstone Lake, YNP, Wyoming, USA - YL17G07_0 | ecosystem: Environmental > Aquatic > Freshwater > Lake > Sediment | place: USA: Wyoming | collected...
TTTTTCTTTATCTTTATATGGCATAATTATTTTTTTACCATAAATTTGCTTGACTAACTGTGCTGTCACTTTCCACAGTTTCGTTTTTAATGTTTTTAATGTTGGTTTTCTCATTGAGTAAAGTCTTAGGGATATATCCAATTCTAGCACCTTTCCTCTCTTCAAACGACTTATGTTCCTTGATGAAGTCTCTGGCTTTCTGGCAGTCTAGCTCATAGTCTACCTTGTCTACATTTACGATCAGCTTGTCATCTTGTAGCCATTTCTTCTCTATACCTAGACCTACTCTACCCAGTGATTTATCTTTAGGCCACCAATGATCGCCACAAGACCAGAAGAATCCTTTTTCAATAGTAAGTTTTTTCATTAGTAGATTAGTCGGTATACCCTAGACTTTAAGCTGTTAAGTAATTCTTTAGTGGCGAGTGTGTATCGTTTTAATACAATCAATCTTTGACCACTTGGTGTTGCTTTCCACTTTATCTTTGTAGCCGCCACAGAAGGAGTAATCGTTCTTTCCATAAACAATGCTTCTTCTTTTTCCAATTCGGACATTTCTAGCATCATTTCTGCAAAGAGTTGGGACATCTGATCAGAATATGCCTCTAGTTGTTCCTTAGAGAGGTTCTTTTCCTTAACGGCAATGATAAGAGTTTTTAGTTCCATGTGCCTTTAAAAGCCTAGTAAGAAATATTCCTTCCATTCCAACCATTTAGCCCTAATCTTTTCTTCCTTGTTAGATTCGTTGGCTAGTTCTGGGTAGAAAGTGGTAACTATTAAAGTCGCATCTCTGGCACTACCAGCCATCTTGATACTATTTTCTTTATTGTCTTGGAAACCTTTTATACTCTCCTCTTTACGCTCCATGGCTTTGGTGAAGTCTGGTTTAGTATATTTCCTTTCCTTAATAGCGTTGGACTTTAAGTTTTTATAGCGACCATTCATTTCGATTTCCCCATCTATACTTACACCAGGTTTAAGATTTGCAAAATCAGGATAATCATTAAAAAGATTAACATTATGAGTTTCTCCTTTTTCATCTTTCAAAACAACTTTCTTGTAAACTTTTCCAGTTTTTGCAGTAGCATTTTCGCACCAATCTACTGTGAATTTTGACATATTATTTAATTAAACAAATTACTAATAAAATACACATTACTATAAACACTAAACCTAAGTAATCCTTTCGATATTTCCCTACACGATCTAATGCTGTTTTTTTATCTCCGTACATTATTGTTTTATTAAGTCTGCTAAGGTTTTCTCATACAACTCTTTTTTCATTTTAGCATCATTGATATGCTCATTGTGGTAATTGATATTCCAGTCCATTTGTTCAATTTCTTTCTTTAAAAATTCTTGTTTTTTATCCATAGTTTTAATTTGTTATCCAGTTACAACCCTTACAATAATAATAACTCTCATCACCGACTGTCTTGGTGGATGTCTCCTCTCCACATTTTTCGCATTCTTTCATATTATTTTCTTATATAATCTAAACATCCCTGACAACGACTGCCAATTTGATTTTCTGTATACTGTGGATCGACCTTGCCTCCGTGTATACAGTTTCTAGTCTTACATGGAACGCCAAGTGTTTCTATGGCAAATTCCAAAGCTTCACCTTTTAATCCATGATTCCCTTGCTCAAACCACTCTACACAGGTATTGCATCCATCTCCCAATGGAGTTCCGCAATCATGTGTAGCAAATTCATTTTGTGTAACCATGCTTAGAGTATAGCACTACCAGAGCCACAGTCAAGCCCCCTATACCTGTGGATAACTACTCAACATATCGCTTAGCCTTCCAGTAGTGATCTTTTAGTTTCTTTCGTTTACAGGAAAAACAGACAGCAATCCTTGTTCGGTTATGTCGCCATTGTTTCTCTCCACAATCTCGACATGGTACTGGCCAGTTATGTTCGATCATTAGAATAATTTACTCATTATAGCTTCTATTACATTGACTGTGACAGCGTTGCCACAGCATTTATATCTTTGGGTATCACTTACTCCTGCCGTCCAATTATCTGGGAATCCCTGCAAGCGTTCGCATTCAAGCGGAGTCAATCGTCTGATTCTAAGATTTGCGGTATGTGCCTGCCCCCCCCTGCTGTCGGTATTGTCGGACTCAATCCTTTCTTGTGGTAAACCCTGTTCGCCTGATTCTGGTTCTTCACTAACGATATAAGGGTCTGACTGTCCTTGTTTATAGTACCGCTGCGTAATTGTGGGGGAAACTTGCCCCTGTCGTTCAGTAGAAAGTTCACCATTTTCTCCGAAAGGAAATACTTCGGGTCTACTTGTGCCTCTAAGATGTCCGACAATGAACACTCTTTCCCGATTCTGGGGGACTCCGAAATTCTTGCTGTTAAGCACTTGCCATTGGACGTCATACCCCAGTTCATCAAGCGTGGAGATGATGGTTTTGAAAGTCTGCCCGTTGTCGTGAGAGAGAAGTCCTTTAACATTTTCAAGGCAGAATAATCTAGGTTTTTTAACTCGCAGTATTCTCGCAATGTCAAAAAAGAGCGTCCCTCTGGTATCTTCAAAGCCTCCCCTTTTACCTGCGATGGAAAAAGATTGGCAGGGGAATCCTCCAACGAGCAAATCAAAGTCTGGTAAAGTTCGTTCGTCAATTTTTGTGATGTCTCCATAGTTTTTGTGATCTGGGAAGTGTTTTTCATAGATTTTTGTGGCATAGCGGTCTACTTCCGAGAATCCAATGCACTCTCCTTTTCCCCCGATTCCCAAAGTAAATCCTCCAATACCTGAAAAAAGGTCTAAATATTTCATTTGATAATGTTTTTAATCTTATTGTCATATTTAGAATGACACGACTCGCACATTCGTTTATAATCTTCTACATCTGCATAATTTCCATTAAGACTAGCCCATTGGTATCTCCTATCGTCTTTATCATAACTACATTCATCACATTTCTGTGGTTTTCCTTTTGTATTATACACCCGATAATGCAATGCTGCATAGCCAGCTTCATCCCCTTTCCAACTACTATTATTAGAACCAAATTGGTTTCTTTTCTTGGCAATACGACTTTTATAACCGGCATTTTTAAATGCTCGCCATATTACTTTTTGAGTAGTTCCTAACTTTTTAGCAACTTCAATTTGAGTTAAACCTTTTTCATAAAGTTTAATTGCATCCCCGATGCCACTAAATAATGATAAATATCTCATTTATTTATTATATCCTGATACCTTTTAAGTGTCATCATAAAAGCCTTAGGATGTTTCTTAGACTTGCAATACACTACTTCCTTGAATGTGCCAAACTTTAAACGATTTCCGCACGAAGGACATCTCTTGTCACGCAACATCTTCCAGTCAGGGTCTTCTATGGAGTCTTTGAAGATTCTGAAGCGTTTAAGGTATGTTTCTTTGAAGGTTAGTTGTTTCATTGAAAAAAGCCAAATTTTTCTTTTAATCTCCTGTATTGTTTTCGACCTTTACTTGGAGCATATCTCTCATTTCTGTGACCTACCCTTGAATATTTCCTTAAATTACTCCACATCTGTATAAACTTCTCTTCGGAAACAGCTATCTCGTGCCATTCCCAAAGAAACTCGTATACTTTTGGATTGTTGTTTTTTTTGCAATACTTCCAATCAAATTGTTTCATATTTTTCTTTTAAGAAAGTCTGGTTTGTAATCCTTCAAAGAAGGTTTATCTTCTCTTAATTCTTCTTCTCTTATCTTATCTTCAGAACGAGTGGTCGTCGAGTACTCGTCGAGTGTCTTACTATATCTAGGGTATTTAGGCTTAGAAGGTCTATCTATTCTTTGATGTTTTAAAAAGTTTTTGATCCACCAAAAATCTTCTCCTTTTGATTTAAAACTAACTATCTTACCTATCGACGATAGCTCGTCGAGTAGTCGTGGAATATCCACCTCTTCAAAAGGAAATACTTGTATTTTTAGCCACTTAGGTTTATTGGGAAAAGTAGCATAATTATCATCACATATCCCCCATAGCCCCATATAAAGAAGTCTTGCGTGAGGAGATACTGTCGCTATTTCCTCGTCTAACCAAAATTCTGGGTTCAACACCCTAATTCTTGCCATATTTAGTTTTATTCTTAGCTCGCCCCCCACTTTGCAAGGAGAGAGCGAATTAAGAATATGCAAAGTTAATTATTAAGTTTTCAACCTCACTAATTATACCAAAAGAAAAAGCACAAATCCATTGTGGATAACTAAGACAAAAGCCCCCTTTCCAAATGACTGGAAGAAGTAAAAAAGCAAAAGACTCGTCAGAAGACGAGCCTAATGCAGTATAAAAAGTCTTAGACAACTTTTTCTCACGGTTCAAATTGAGCCGTGAGTTATGGGGCGGTAGTTCAATGGATAGAACAACGGATTTGTAATCCGTACCTTTCACCAGTAAGTTCAATATTGGAGAGTTCAATGGACTAGCCAATGCTCTCACTCTTAATAGTACCATATATAGTGGAAATAGTAAACCCCCATCATGCCTTGCAAGTGGGGGTCTAATAAAACGCAAAGGGAGGATAGTGGTTTCTTAAAACAGAAAACCATTTCTTTCTGCCGACTGAATCTCCAATAAAATGATTGCAGACCATACATTTTCGCCAGAATGAAACGCACTCTCCATTGAGTTTGTTCTGTTGGAGCTTATGGGGTGTGTCGCTAAGACATTCCCCTCTGCAATAGACTTTACGGGTAATGATCTTCATAGCCGAAGGGTTTTAGAATTAGTGTGATTATCCAAAAGATCGTACATAAGGCCAATGCCACAGTCCAAAGCGTGAGCCAACAGGTTTTTCCGAGAATCCAAAAGAACAGGTTTACCATCTTGTACAGTATAACAAAAAAATCCCCTAACGCCGATTGTTGGGGATTTAGTGCTTACCTAGTAGGGAGTTGATATTATATAAATGAAAAATTTTTAAATTGTTTTTGAGATTTGTTTTTTTGTACATAACGCCTTCGTTGGGTAAGTAGCAACGCCAGCTTCTGAATATATTATATCATGTATAAAACAAAAACCTACCAACCTTCTCGTAAGAAGATAAGCAGGCTTATGTTTCAGGATAGACACAGTGTCTTCGCAATTTCTCTTTCAAAGAAATATATTGGCAACTTAAAAAAATATGCTCCAATTTCTTTTTTGAATTGCTTTAGTGAAGAACCAGATCGTCCTTACATTCTAAGTATATACCATTTTCGACACGGACTTTACTTATAATGTTTTGAGGGCTTACAGAATACTAGTAATCATGCCCCTGTAAAGCGATATACGCCTATTACAGCGACTTTCCCTTCCAACAGCTCCAATGTCCTTGTCTTCCTTTAGAGAAGGCATAGGCGGTTAATTTCGATTGATCGTAAACTGACCAAATATCTAATTCTTCCCCTAATTCTTGACTAAACATATTCCATGTTGCTGTTTGATACTGGAAGATTCCCCTACTTCCACCTACTCCGTCTGTTCGATTAAAGGCTTGTGAATTAAGTTCACTTTCACAGATCGCTACACTTATCATATCTTGGGCGTTTACATGGTATACACTAGCCCAATGCTCTATCCATTCCGTACCTGTTTTAGCCGAAGAAATATACGGAAAGAATAGGGTTAGAAACCCTATAAATAGTATTATTTTTTTCATAATTTTATTTCTTAACTTTGGCTGGCTTTTCGGTAGGTTTTTCAGTTATTTCCATAACTTGTTTAATATTTATCACCATATTGTTCTCACTTAGAATCTTGTTGATTTCGTCTGATATTTCTTTTGTTGTTTTCATATAAGTTAAATAATTACTTGTAAAGACCCCCACTTGTCAGGGTCGATAATATTATACCACTAAGCTGACGGAGTGGTATCAGGTGTTTTAGACTGTGTGAAATAGTAGCTGAAAGCGGAAACGCATAGAAGCATGAAATCTTTAGCTTCTAACTTGCCGAAATAAAATCCTACGCAAGCTGTGATGGTTAGGAAGATGAATACGATTCTCGAAGCACTTTTTAAAATTGTCATATTGTTTTAATAAAGGCTAAAACTTTTTCTAATTTCGACCTAGGTACTTGGATTGAAACTTGTTCTTCTGGTGTACAGACATTCGGTTTAATCTTGGTAATGATTCGGTCAATAACAGTCTTATCAGTCGCAGGACAATGAGGTTTCAAACTGAAAATTTCATAGTGTCCTATAATATGATCTCTATCTATTGGAATATTGTTTCGTGTGCAGATGTCTTTAACTAATTCTGCCGATACATTGAGTTGTGCATCAGTCCACTTAGAAAGGTCTTGACCCTCATGTTCGATTGAAATTGTGTAGAGATTGGGGTTAATTCCTGCCTTTAATAACTTAGCTGTTGGTTTGTCTGTTCTTCCATTTCCCCAAGCTACTTCATTTTCAGGGACATATTGATGAATTTCTCCATTAAATCCTATCCCGTAGTGGGTAGAAACTTGCGACTTGGTTGAAGCAAACCAGCTATCTGTACCTACTAGAGTCCCTGACATTACATGGATTACTACTAATTCTGGCTTATAATTTCCTCTTGATCCTTTATTTGGTGATGGTTTTTGTATAATAATCATTTAATTAGGTACATATTTATCTAATAAACCTAGAATCCATGTGCCGAACACGACTATGAACATCACAGGGAGACCTACAAATACTGCTAATGCTTGAATAATAAATTTCATTACCGATGTATCAACATAAACATTAATCCCCCTACTACTGCCGACAACATGAGTCCACACATTCCATAAACTAACATTCTTACAGGAGCAAAGGTTTCAGTAGATACATATTTGTGGTCTAGCCTATCAAGAATTATAGCAATATCTTTTTTAATATAATTTATATCCGCCGCAGTTGAAGCGTGTACTGCAGAAGCTGTGGCAGTTGCCAAATCAACAATTTCTTTTGCCGCTTCTTTTGCTACTTGTTTAATTTTTTCTTCTTCTTGTATCATATGATGGTTTAAGATTGTTTCTCCTAGGTTATCGTTGGTCATATTTAAAATTTAATCACCCTAACTCTTTTCAGGTAAGCTAATATCGTTTACTTTTTCTTCTATTGTTATGTTTGTTATTTCATCCATATATTTAAACTAATCCATTAATTGTTTTGACTGAAGCTATCGCCAAGCCGTCTACTGTCTTCACAGAAGCTACTGCTAGTCCGTCTACTGTTTTTATTGAAGTAGTAAAAGGAGCAAATGATGCCATAATACCCGTGACATTAGCTGATGAACAAGTAGCTGTCATACTTCGGCTTCCTGTTGCTTGGCCTCCATTACTATCCATGATGGAATACGCCGTAGCCACAGGATTTACTGACCTCTCTAAAGTATTAGTCCCTGCTGTCCAAATAGAAGCATCATTTCTCCAAGCTCCAACAAGCCAAGAGTTTGCAGCTACAACAGTAACAGTTTGAGTTAATGAAGTTTGAGCTGCTACAGTTGTATTGATTACAGAAGCATCAGGAATTCCTGTTTGGGCTGCACCTGTATATGAAGCAGCAACTAAATCAGTATCTCCTGAACCAGACCGATTAAAAACAATATTATTTGCCCCAGTTGCAGGACCTGCTAAATAATGCAAATACATATAATAACCACTATCCATTGCAGTCTTACCTAATAGAGTCATTGCCACTGCGTTATAAGTGACAGAAGTCATATTATCTCCTCCTGCTGTATAAGTTGCTACCCAAAGGATAAGATTGCTACCTGTGCAAGTATGAGAAACAGTTGTAGATGAACCACTTGAGTTACCATTTGAAGTTGAATCGATGGCGATTGCCATTATAGTTTAAGATAAATACCTAATAAAAGGCCTACGACTATCAGCCCAAATATCGTCATCAGTATCGCTTCCTTATGCCATTGTTCTTTGAAGTTCATCATTTTTATGTATGAGTTATCCAACTATTATCTGGATTAAAATAAATTTCGTCAGCCGTTAATGCCGAACCTACTATACGAATAACATAATCAGTAGTACTAGGTTGAGCTACTACTATGTCTCCTGTTGTTGAAGCGTAAACTGCTGCACCAATCGTAAGTGCAGGGAAGTTTGCGTCTGCTCGGATTATTCCTTGAAGTAATACTGTTACAGGAGTTCCATCAGTTGATGATGTAACAGCCATACCCATTATTCCTCTTGCGTCTCCTGTGGCGGCGGCGGCAACTGTAATGTCTACCAGTTCCCAGCGAGAATCATCTTTGTCTAAGGTAATCAAATCTCCGAAAGCTATTGTTGCTCCACCTGTACCTGTAACTGTGATACCAGTATATTTTCCATCAGCAGAACCAGCAGGGTCAAGACCGATTGAAGCATTTTCAGATAATAAATAAGTACCTGTTGCTAGAGTTCCTGCTAGAATGTTTGCTGCTGGGATTCCTGTTATATTAGTTCCTGTTCCTGATGATGGTGTGCCTAAAGCACCACCAGAAACTAAGTTACCAGAAGCTGTACCAGTTAATGCCCCTATAAAAGTTGTAGTAGTTAAAGCATTTGCATTAGCGTCATAAGTTAAACCTGCATCAGTAGCTGGGGCTTGACTACCTGTTTGAGCATTACCTAATAAAACCCAAGTTGAAGTATCTCCTCCTGCATCAGCAGTTGTTACTGTGCCAGCATTACCAGAGACAGAAGTTTGATCTCCTGTATTTGTGCCTGAAACAGAAGCATCTAATGGAACTGTGAGAGTTTTACTTGCACCAGAAAAGGCAATCGTTCCTGCATTAGTCGTTATAGTAAGTCCTTTAGTAAGGACAAGTGCTTCTCCATCTGTTCCTGAAATCGTAATATTATTATTTGCAGTTAGAGTTTTACCAGCTCCTAAAGTAAGTGTTCCTGTACCTGTGGTTATAGTATTACCATTAACTGTAGTAGGAGTAATCGCTCCTAGAGTAAGAGTTATAGCAGGCGTTGTAGTAGCAGTCGCAACTGTACCAGATACTCCATTGGCTGTAGTTACTGATACAGAAGTAACAGTACCTGATCCTCCTGGACTGCCTCCTGGAGTAACTCCGTTTGCCCTTAAAAGAGCTGGAAATTTCTGTTCTACGGCCACCATAGTGATACCTCCCCGCCTCCTTTTCTAAAGGTTTGAGGTTGAGACCTGACTACTTCTTCTACGATATGGCGAATCTCCTCTTTAGTGGGGGTTTTTCCGTCTTCACCCCTTTGACCTTGAGGGCCTTGAGAACCGACAATACTTATGCCATCTTTGCCAGGTGATCCATCAGAACCACGAACAGGTATTTTAACCTCTTTCACGAAATTACCCTTGGTTTTTAAGCCTTTTTCTTTTAATACTCTTATTAAGTTTTCTTTTATTATTGACATATTATTTTTTATGATCTAGCTTAGTAAACTTAGGTGATTCACTGTTAATTCTAGCACGAATCTCTGGTGTTATTCTTATTCCTTGTTGGGTGGTTTTCTTTGTGGTAGTCTGTGTATATGACGACTTTGATTCTGATAATTTTGGTTGTGGTTTACTTACGCCTTCTTTGGCTGAATACAGAGGGTTTTTAATAAATCCCCCCTGTTTATTAGGCGTTTCTTTCACTTTCTTGATTATGGCTTTTAATTTATCTACTAAAGCCTTATAAACCTCCTTTAAATGTGAAACTAGGGTGAAATCCCCAGCTTTTATAGCCTTCTTTTGTTGTTCCACATTCCTTTCAATGTTCTTTTCTAATAGGGTTATTTCCTTAGTTTTTGGGATATTTGCAGGCACTCCTACCTTTACATCAGGCTTTTTTAGGTCTACTACAGGTTCTAGTTTGCCTTGTTGCTTGGCATATTCTAGAATAGGATTAGTTTTTACCTCTAATCCTCTAGGTTTGCCAAAAGTAGATGTCATTTGCCTACCTACTAAATGACTAGCTAATTCACCACCAACTACTGCAGTAACAGCAGGTCCAGCAGGTCCTAAAGGCAAACCTGCAAGCCCTCCAGCGATGTTTCCCGCTATCTTAGCTGTATATCTGCCCAATTTACCACCTTTAACCTTCTTACCATCAAGACTTTTTAATCTATTTAGGTCTTCATAGTATGGAGATAGTTCTCCATTAACTTCAGATACATTAAAGGAACTATTATCTTCCACTAATTTTTTATATGAACGAGCTACCGCTTTTCTATAAGTAGCAACTTCAGGAGGAGTAGAGAAATTTATATGCTTAGTTGAATTGATCTTAGCATCATGCACCACTTCTAAGGGAATATTACCAAACTCATCTGCTCTTAACTTCAATCCAGCTAATTCTTTCTTTACACCATTTAAAGCTGTAATTAGATCAGAACCTTCAAAACCAGTATCATAAATTTCTGAAATTAAATCTCTTTTAATCTGATCTAAGTTCACAGTTTCTTTTAATCGAACTAGATTATCTCTTACCACCGATTCACTGCCATCAATAAACAACTTACTATATTGATCTACCGCACCGCCTGGTTCAATAGTTCGTATAGTTCCTGTATCATCTACAGCACCAACCAATACATCAGTATTAGCGATTCTTTGTCTTGAAGCATTAGCATCTTTAGAAAATTCGTTCTGTTTTCGTAGTTTAGAGTAATTGCTTTCTATATTAGCAATTTCATTAGCTACTTTATTGGATGATTCTATATTCTGTTGGACTGCTCTTTGAGTTGTGTAATCTTTAACTGTACTTTTTAATTGAGTAGGAAGTTCTTTAGCTTTGGTCGCAATATCTCCAACTGTAAGTTTAGAAGTTTCAGCCCCTGTAGCCAATAAAGCAAAAGTACCTATATCTGAAGTGGCTTTTAAGTTCTTCTGCCATGAACTAAATTCTTCTGGGGAAAGGCTGGTAGCGAATTTCTGAACTGCTGGAATGTCTCCGATCTTATTACCAGCCCATTCTATTGCATCATTAAAAACTTTACCTATAACTTTCTGTGCTGTCCCTACAACTGGTATTTGTTCGATTCCCTTAAAAGCTAATTCTGAAGCTAAACCAACTACATTTCCCACTTGTTGGTATGGGGTAGCTCCTACATTATCTGCACGCCTAGTAACCACTATATCCTTCACAGAGGGCATATTAGGGATATTACTACCCAGAGGAACACCAGTATTTCTTATAGTCGCCCCTGTTAATTTACTCAATGATTGTTCTAGTAGAGTCCCATATTTAGAATTATATTCAGCTCTAGTCATTCTTATCGGTGCGGGACTATTGTCAAAAGTATTAGACGAAGAAGCAACTGGAGCAACTCCATACTTTGCTTCATATTCACTTCTCGTCATTGTTATAACCATATTTAATCTGTGATTATTATTTGCTGTCCATCTGGTGCTGTAATCGTTGAACTTCCACCGCCGCTAGGAAGTTTAATCGTTTGTCCTATCTTGAGAGATGTAGGACTAATTCCTGAATTAGCTGACTGTAGAGCTTCTACTGTTGTTCCATTGGCTTGAGCTAGTTTATAGAAAGTATCACCTGATTTAATAGTGTATGAACTTCCTCCACTACTAACTGTCGGAGAAGTATATTGGGTTATCTGTCTAGCTTTACCATTATAAGCATCGTCAATTTGTCTCTGATATTCAGAGTAAACTTGATCGTAAGATTTTTGTACAGCATTAAGCGATACTTGAATAGTCTTACTCATAGCTTGCCTAGCTTCAGGGGTTAGGATTCCAGTCGCAGAAAAGATTCTTGAGATTTTAAGTCCAGTTCTTTGTAAGAGAGCTTGAGAATACTTTTCGATAGAGTTATATTCACCTTCCTTAACAGCAGAATTTGGATCAGCTATTTTGGCGAAGGCATATATTCTTTGAATATCGTCTGTCGCACTACTTCCTAGATTATTAAATGTATCTACCTGTTGTTTTATCGTATTGTAATTCTTTACAGTCGGTTCATTATCAAAAGCTCCAGCAATTTGATTTACAGTAGTGTTTATTTGAGCAGGAGTTAATCCTCCAACACCAGAAGCCTTAGCTTTTCTATTGGCATCTTCATTTTGATAATCTGAGAATGAACCTGTATAACCTTGAGATTGTGCAAATTTATATTCTTCAACTGAAGCTGGCTGACTACCAACTCCAGAAAGTTGTGCAGCAAGCTTCTTAGTTTCAAGTTCAAATGTTCTATCAGACTGCATTTGATCCACAGCCATCTTTGCGATAAACTGGATTTCATTCTGTGCATCGTCTAATTGCTTGGTAGAAATTTCAATAGACTTCAATAGGTTGCCTTCCTCGGTATCATATTTACCATCTAGGTTTCCAATTTGTCTTGCTCTAGTGGATTCACTAATCCAAGGATTGTTATTTATACTCGTAGTTTCTTCCGCTTTTTTATTCCTTAAATCTAAGAGTTGTTTGTTTGTATCTTTGATACCTTCCTTTAAAGTATCTAGCCCTAGTTCTTTAGATAGGGTTTCCATGTAATCTTGTAGAGTTTTTTCCTTTAGGTTGTCAGAATAGGCTTGTTGAGTCTCGTTTAATGGTGGTTCTCCGGTAGCAGGGTCTACCCCACCAGCAGGAGGTTCAGTACCAGTTCCATCCATACCACCCTGTACTAATTCCCTAGACTTCGGACCAAAGTAACCATAATCTCCAGATGGTAATTGCATACCCATAGACTTTTGCCATGCCGCAACAGCCGCCGTAGTCCTTGGGCCATAGATTCCAGGACCAGTAGCCATATCTTGTGCCGTTAAAAATCCTTTAGAGACTAAGAAGTTTTGGAGTGCAGTAACTTCACTTCCTGAACTACCAGGAGCTAGGTTAGAGTTAATGCCTAGTATCTGACCTATTGATTGTCCGGGTGCAGTTGTTCCTGTTTGTGTAGAACTTGCTCCTGCTGGAGTTGGAGTTGGAGTTGGTGTTGGTGTTGGTGTTGGTGTTGGTGTTGGTGGAGGTGGAGGTGGAGCGATAATACCAGGTTTACTGATAACAGTACCTGCGGTTGTGTTAGTAAGAAGCTGACCTGTATAGGGATTATATTTATCTCCTGCCTTAACTGTGTAAGTTGGTTGATTTATATCAAAGACAGCAGTTGTTCCTATTGGAGTTGGAGGAGTAGTAACTGCCGGAGTAGTTCCAGGCTTATTTATAACAGTACCTGCGGTTGTGTTAGTTAGGGCTTTACCTGTATATGGGTCGTATTTATCTCCCGTCTTAACAATATAAGTTGGTTGGTTTACATCAAAAGGAGCGACTGTAGACGTGGTAGTAGGTGTAGGAGTAGGAGAAGAAGTGGGTGTAGAAGTGGGTGTAGAAGTGGTAGTGGTTGTTGGAGTTGGTGTTGGAGTGGAAGAAGTTGAAGTGGAAGTCGTGGAAGTAGAAGGAGCTTTTGTTCCATAGTCAGTTTTACCTGATGTATCTCCATATATGACTGTTCCTACAGGATATGAAATAGCTGATCCAGTAAAAGGACTGAACTTATCTCCTGTTTTGATTGTATATGATGTATATGCCATATTATGCTAATCTTTCGGCGATTATATAAGACATAGTAACTGTGTTATTTACCGATGATGCTCCGTAAGTTACTCTAAGAATTGCTGTCGTATCTTTTGTAAAATCTTCTACATAAGTTGCGTAAGCTAAAGTTGGCATATTGTAAGACTGTTTTAATGCTGTACTGTTCACACCATTTTCTGAAGTAAATCCATGACCATTCATTACTCCACTCTTGTTTGTAATCGCTGAAACTATAAACTCTGCCCATCCTCCAGCGTTACTAGCAGAAGCATTTTTAAGAAATGTACCGATAGTTACATTGACTCCGTTACCTATGAAAAGAGATAAAATAGCAGATGAAGCTGCATCCCAGTCAATATTAGTAAGAGCCATATTGATTCTTAGTATTGATCCAGCTAATAATGTACCGGCAGGAATAGTGAATGTTGCCAAGTCATAAGAAGTGGTACTTACTGCCGTTACAGCAGTTGTGTTCGTATAGATTACTGTCTTAGCAACAGCAGAAGCTTGAGGTTTACCACCAGCAGTACCTATGTAAGATTGCTCTCCATAACCCTGCAAAGAAGGCTCTTGTACTGTTAAGATTTCGTCTTGCTTTTCTTCGTTTGTTAATATATCTGCCATAAATTTTATTATATTCTTAATGCACATTAGAATTGATCCCTGTTAAATAAATCATCTCTAAAGCCTCCGTTAATAACATCTATCCTTTGCCACATACCTTCACCATCTGTCGGACCATAAGCAAACTGCTCATTCTTAACCTTCTCCCAGATGTTATCTAGGATTTGGGTAGCTCTCTGGTGATAAAGCATCGCTGCATTTGCATCCTTCTCTCGTGTATGTGCGTAAGATAACATTTCATTTACGATAGCTTCGTTTCCGTCAGGTTGTGCATTAGAGAAAGGAGTTAGCTCGTTTTCATCTGTAATATCTACTAGAGGAGTGTATTGACCCCAAGCTGTAACTGTACCTGAAAGGTCAATACTTGGATTTATATAATAAGATTGGTTGTAATCACTAAAAATTCTCTCATCACTTCCTGAATTATCTTCTATAAATTTTCTAAATTCATAAAAGTTCTTTTTATCTACCTGCTTACCTGCAATAGTGAGTAAACGAATTGAGTCAGCTTTCCAACCTTCAGGATATTCACCCTTTAAATATCCATCTTCAGATGTTACTAGAGAAGCAAATGTAGTAGAGACACGACCTTCAGTCATAGGCCATTTCTTATAAGCCGAAGACCATTGGTTAGATTGCATATACCAATTACGCATTATTGTGTCGGTGTAATAAGCGTTCGTTGTGCTTACGCTTAGTCGAACCAAAACTTCTGTAATTATTTCATCTTGTGTTCTCATATATTTTTAGCCATGTAAATATCCTCTATCGTTTAGGTAACTTGTAATTGATAAAATCTCTGGACTATCTCCTCCTGATGGGTTTAACTCTACCCCTACTTCGTAAATCTTTCCTGGACTTCCTAATTGCCATTCGCTTCCGATTGAATTAGTAAGGGCATAAGTCGTAGTATTGTTTGGAAGTATAGCGTATCTCCAATCAGTCTCCTTGTCCATCTTAAACTTAACTGAATATGAGGTGCTTGCAGCCATAGGAACAGTCGCTATTTTGACTGTGTCTACCCACTTAGTTTCAAATGTTTTCCCTGCATCAAACTCTAGGTTCTCAAAGATCGCACTAGCTGATGTCGTGGAATTTATGCAATCAACACCATACTCATTTGTTGTAGTTGAAGTGTGAGAGTCTTCTGTACCCCATGAAGCAAATGTGATGCCATTGAAGTTAATCAATGCACCGATTGTGCTTATAGTTGAACCACCTATCTGTGAAGCTAACTTATAGTTGTAGTTTAAGGAGAAAGGTCTGTTCTTATTCTTTCTTCCATAGCTCCAGATTCCTGGATATGAGACTGCTGTTCCTCCGTATATACCAAACAAAGCTAGGTTTGATTCAATAGTTGTTCCTGATGGTGAAACCCTACCTCCTCCTGGAATCACACTAATCGGAATAGCATTAGAGAAGTCTGAAAAGAATATCTCACCATTAGCTCCAGCTTGGAGTAGTGGTAGTTCTGTATAAATCAAAGAGTTCACTCCTTTAGATGGAATCTTCTTCTTTTGAACTGGGTTTACGGCAGTTGTAACCCATGACCAGATATGGCTTTCTTCTACTTGGGATGCTTGGTTAGAACCTATAATAACGAAGTCATTTCTTTCTTCTAGGCATTGAGCAACAGTTCCTGGGGTTAATTGTACTGTAGCTGGATCAAAGACAGCAGTATAGCTGTAAACTGCAAGAGTATCTAAGTTACATATCATTAAATCTCCACCGACTTTCTTCATAGAGTGCCAGTTAGTGTTATTGAGGTCTGTATAGATGTTCTCTGTCTTATAAACATTAACTGCATCAGACCAACGAGCTGTACCACTATCAGGAGGAACAGTTACTCCAGGCCAAGCCTTACGAGCTACCGCAGTTGAGGTTGCCCAATAGATGTAGTTAGCTCCGTTTATATCCTTATGTTCTTCTGCACCTGTGATAGATCCGTTAGGATCGTTATGCACGAATTGCCATTGACCATCACCAGTAACGCACCAGATTGAACCTCTTTCAGAGAACGCAAGCATAGAGCCATCTGAAGTTGGTAAGAATACATTTATGATACCTGTCATTGTAGAACCGGCAGATGAAGTACCGAATACTCCAACTGATTCACCTAAAACTGTAGCCATAGTAGAACCACAAGATAGAGAGTCTGTTCGTTTATGGATGTCTAGTCCATAACCATGCTTGAAAGAACCGACAACGCCCTTATTAGCCTCGTCAGATATTCCCCCTCTAAAAGTTTTAAGTAAATATGGGATCATTTTTTAAAGCCTAACTCTTTTCCATTACTCCAGTTATTCTTCATCCATTCCTCATCTATCCAACAATCATCTACGGAATGTTTCTTCTCTCTCCTGATAGCATCTATGGCTGACTTAGCCATTATGTATTTCCTGATTATGAATCTTTTAGTAGTCATATTTATGATAGTCTACCTTCCAATACTTTCCACGAGCATAATACTTATCTGATTTAGATAGTGCTACTTTCTTTTGATCTAAGTTAGAAAGGAAATGCTGGGCTCGAAATCTGTAGGCATCATCTTCTTGTAAGAAGAAAGTCAGAACTTTTCTTATAAGTCTGATCCTTCCCTTCATGTCTTCAACGACTTCCATGTGTTCCAGTTCTTCTAGTCCTCGGTTGATTTCTCTGACCGCCGGACACATTCTTTCTTCTGGTAACATATCGTGTTCTGTCTCCTTAGACATCTTCTCGATTTCTTCAAAGACTTGGTTGAAAACCATGTTCTTAATCTTATTCTTCATCTTGGCTAATGGACCTACAAGCACATGCCCTCGTGGGAATCCTTCAAACTTATATTTCTCTCCTTGAATCTCCATCTGAAGACCTCCATGCTCTGCTTTGACCAATCTGGCTCTAGCAGCTTCAGACCTCTTGTAATAAGAGACTGATTCTGGTGGCTTAACTTTATAGAAAATATTAAAGAACTTTTTTACGCACCATGTAATTACTTTATTCATTGTTGATTGGCTTGCCGTCTTATGCTGGTCGAGAAGATTCATAAGTAGTCCCCTCGACCCAACAAGCTATTAGGTTAATAACTAAACTCTATCGTACTTAGAAAGTACAGAATAGAACTGCACCAGAGCTTCTTCGTAGAGCAGGGACTTTAGCACCGAATAGATGCAAGCCTTGATACTTGTTAGCAAACTGGTTTTCTGCGGGAACTACACGAGACTCTGACCACTTGTCAGCGAATGTGACGAACGAAATGTGGTTAGCAAGAACTTGATATGTCGCAGCACCAGATGTAAGTACAGTTGATGCACCTATTCCAGTAGCGATAGCGTGAGCTACACGAGTTGAAACTCGTGAACCTGCAGCCATGTGAATATCGAATCCACCAACCTTACCTACCATTCCATTCAAAACAACACCTTCGTAGGCCATAGAGATTGCAGGTTGCAATTCAGAAGCCTGTTTAAGCATTTGTTTCATGATTGGAGGAACAGTAATGTGTCTGTCTCCATCTGGAATCTCATTCTTGTCCAAAGAAGTAGCAAGCATTGTTACAGCTTCGTATACATTAGAAGCTGAAATTGCAGTACCTGTAGCAGCTTGGAACTCGTAACCCCAACCAGAGTTAGCACCTGCACCAGTAACTACTGCTGTAGGTTTTCCATCTCCATTTTGGTTATAAGTCTTTTCATCGTCTCCTGATCCTCCAGCCAAGTAACGTAGAACGTCTCCTGTAGGAATATCAGAACCAGATGTTGCTCCATCCCAGTTTTCGATTGTAGCTGTGAAAGAGTCAGTAACTGCTGTAATTCTGTACCAGCCAGTTGCCCATGTTTTACCTGAAGTCAAACGAATTGGCTTATCTACATCGGCTGAAGTAAATCCAGAGAAGTAAAGAACTCCATCTTCGGTATTTTCAGTAGCGTGAGTAATTGTGCCGTTAGTGTCGTTAGCAGATGTAGAGTCTCCTTGAATAGTAAGAGTACCTCCAGTTGCTGTTGTAGCAATAGAAGCCTGTGTACCATCAGTAGCTCCACCTCCAGCAACTCGGAGGTTGATACCTACCCAGTTACCAGCCTTAGCGAACCTAGCGTTCTCAAGAACATAGCTGTCTATAGTTCTTTCAAGAACCTTAGAAGCATTTTCTACGAGAGTGTTACCTACATCGTCAGCGTATGTGAACAATGTCTCAAGTTTATCAAGAGTGAAGTTCCATGATTTTCGTTTCTCAACGACCAACTGGTCTTCAGTATCTACGATAACCTGTGAGGACATATCAGTACCAACGACATAGTCTTCGAGGGTAAGATCAGAAAGGAAGGAGAGGATGTTTACTCGATCTCCAGCTTTCTTGATTTCACCTTCATAGTTTCTATTTGCGATTGCATCGGTGATTGAGTTTTGGTAATACTTTCTAAGTGTCTTACCAGCAAACTGTTCACCGAAATTTGTTAATGTTGCCATTTGTTTATATGTGTGTTAATTACACACCTGACGACCTATTCGATGGTGTCTGGATTGATTTTCCCCTCCTTGAGCATCTTTTGATAGAGCTTAGGTTGAGTTGTTCTAATCCGTGCGACATCTTCAATAGACATTCCCTGCTTAGTTGGAGCTTTTGCTCCTCCAGTTGGCTTCTCTACGCCTAATCTCTTAGGAGCAGGAGCAGATAGTCCATGTTCAATAACGAAGACTCTAGCCAGTTTATCTAAAGCCATTGTTGGATATTCAGCACGAAATTCATTGAACTCGTCTTGCTTATCCTTCAAGGCTGGGTAAGTGGCGTATACATTTGAAAGAGTTGTTTTCTCTTGGAAAGAACTTAAAGTCTTCTCAAGATTGGCAATCTGGCCTTTCAATAGTTTCCCTTCGTCTGACATGGCTTCTTCAGGAATTTCCACAGGTGCGGAGGGTTTAATAATGTCCCTCTCATATTTGTGTTTAAGATGGTCTAATTTCCCATCTTTTTCTAATAATTGTTTTCTAAGCAAAGCTATTTCAGCTTCTTTAGCTGATAACTCTGGGTTTACAGTTTCCTCTGCATCTATTTCTGGAGTGATGATCTCCGTTGGTGTATGTTCCATAATGATTTGTAAGGTCTTTTCTGACCTAAATGATTTTATACGGGTTTTCTCCCAATTAAATTATAATTTGCTAATGTCGCTGTTTAATCTCGCTATTTTGTTTTCAAGGTCTCCGATTGAATTGATTGCTAAACCTTTTAACTTTGCTAGCAACTCATACAGGTCTACTCTCTCATATTCTAGTTTCTCCTTTTGAGATGGGCCTGTATCTGCTAATGCTCCTGCTTCTTCGATTGCTTCCTCTATGTCTATTACTTTCTTTGGTCTTGCCATTTTAGTAAACTACTTTACCTTTTCTTTTAATTCGACCTTTCATTGATTTCTTCTTGCCTTTTTTCTTACCCGCAACACTCATAGCAATCGCTATTGCTTGCTTTCGTGGCTTTCCGTGCATCATTTCAGTCTTTATATTCTTACCTATATTCATTTTTCCAGGCATTAGTGGCATATTATTGGCTTCTCATATATTTATACTTTCTTTAAGACTGTTACAAGGTTAATGTAAGTCGTTGATAATGTACCTAAGAATCCATAAACTAACCTATCACCTGCGGCTAGAGTTAAACTGGCTACTTGGTTAGTCATTGTACCTCCTGTTACTACATTGGCAGCAATACCCTTTAAGTTAAATCCTGTGTAGATATTACCTGTACCACTGAAAGCAACAGTAGTTATAAGGTCAAGAACTGCTGTTGTTCCTTGGAGGACACTTGGGGCGGTAGTGCCTGATACTTTAGCAATTTGTAATGCCGCACCATCGGCTGATGTCATAGCTGTATCGTGGACTTCACTGATACTTACAATCTCATAAGCTCTATCTGCTAGGAAGTAAGCCCTGTTTCTTCCTTGGCTTGTTCCATCTAAGTCAGCATTGATAACAGGAATGATGGTATCTATTACTTTGTAATCAACTAAGGCTAAATCGCTTAGTCTCTTTGCTTCTGCTTCTGCTTGGTTTATTGTTATGGTCATTTAATTAAAAGACGACATCCCCTTGAGGATGCCGCCATTGTTTGGTTAGGCTTATTAAATTAGTGAATTAAGATACTTTTCTAATGCTTCTCTTTCTTTCCTTGGAACTTCGACTGCACCCAAGATTGACTTATAAATATTGAATTGGATTATCAGGCGTTCATTCTTCTTGTCGGTATTCTCTAAATCTTTTAGTTTTACTTCTATCAATCCTATTTGATTATAACAGAATTTCTTGATACTTTCAACTGTTACTTCCCCTTCGCTTAAAATCTTTATCCATCTATCGTAGTCTCGTTTCTCATCTTCATCTAGTTGGCTAATATTTTGTATACCTCGCCTCTGAAATAAATTCTTTATTACTTCGTACATAATTCTATGTTACCCCCACAGGGCTAGTTTGTAAAGGACTTGGCTGACCTTGTGGCTGACCTGGCATTGGTTGTCCTAATTGAGGTTGTTGCATAGCTTGTTCCTCGAAATTCTGAATAGATTTGATCTCCTCTGGACTTAACTTGAGGATATTCAATTCCCTTGCTAGAGCAATCTTTCGTAGAGGTATGTTATTAGGAGATTGCTGGATAACGAACTGGAACTTCTGTATCTCTTTGGTTGATTCTTGTTCTTGTTCACTACTTGACAAGACTGTTGCTTCATAGCCTTGTTTAGATTGCCAATCAGACTTATATACAGCTTTAGGCCACATCTTCTCATCACGACCTCTCTTATAAAGGGTCATTTTACTTGAATAATTAGCCGCTACAATCTGGTAATATTTCATAGCAAATTCCTCTTTAGCCCTTCGGCGTAGTTTCATTAAGGTTGCTGATCTTTCGTTAGCTTTACCTACTAGTATCTGAACCTCTCCCAAAGTCTGTACTCCTTGTTCAGCTTGTCCTTTCTCTATAGCTGTAGCACCTGAAGCTCGTTCAGCAATAGAAGTAAGGAAGTTAATAGCGTTCATTGTCTCATCTAAACCATCAACTGCAACGGGCATGATTGTCTTATTAGGATCGCCTGGAGCTGGAAGCATTCGTCCTGGGCCTGGCTCATAAGTCTGTGGTTGATAACCCTCAACTGTCGCATCATACCAGTGCATCTGGAAGTTTCTTAATGTCCTGTTCTCTACCATTTGAGAGAACCAGATGTTCAATACCTTGTTAGGTGTTCTTATAAGATCAGCAACAGAATCAGACCAGAAGTCTTGAGTCTCTATATCTTCTGCCCATGTAACGAAAGGCCAGAAAGTAACGCCTAGTAGCTCCTCTAAGGTGTGATTGGATAGTTCAATCGTATCATTAGCATAACAGACTACTCGTCTCTCAAACTCTTTAGTCTTAGTATTCCATACTTCTGTGTAGTGTTCTGTTAGATTTATTACAGTATCTCCCCCAGCAAATGTGGGAAAGTCAGCTTCATTAACTCCCATAGACTTTAATCTATCCTGTTTCTTCTTCCATTCTTCTTCGTTCTCCGAGGAAAGGATTATTCCATCCGGTGAGGTTAAATACATTCTAAGAGCCTTTTTACCTACTTCGGTGTATCTATCAGAGGCTAGAATCTCTCTTAATGACCTGAATATATTGCGGTGAATGACAAACCTCGCAGTCTCAATATCCACAGGGTCTACCATAGGATCAATGATTACATCATATATATCCAGAGCTTTTACACAGAAGCCATCGTCATCAAAGTTTAACTTCTGGAAGGCACGACCATACATAAGTACAGTCTTAGTGTCTTGGATGTCTATTTCATGGATGTTAATTCTATCCATGTCCCTATTCCATATCTCTTGGAAGATAAGTTCTTTCTCTTGGTCGCCAGATAACTCACGCCAGTCTACAATCGTGATGTCATCTACTTTGGCTAGAATAGTCTTGATAGTTTCCTTCATTAAGGGAATGTTTACTGCTTGCCTCTGGGTTAGACGATTAGTCTTTACCTTATTGCGATAAAGTTCATAGTTCTCTGTCCAGTCTAAATACTTTCTTTCCACGAACTTAACAGCCGAATCCTTTTCATTCTTCAGCTTGAACATTAAATCATTAGTTGTTATTTGAGGTTGTTTATCCATAAATTAAAAGCGACACATTTGATTGTGCCGCCTTTGGTTTAGGTCAGGTTATATATATTATACTACACTTTAAGATTTTTTCCTATAATACTTAACAAATTCGTGATCTACTTTCATGAGATTACTATCATTATCGTAATGCATGATAACACGACCATTCTTAACATTAAAACTTCCATTAGCTAATAGAGTGTGGATAACTTCCCGAAGCCTCTTTGTTTCTTCAAAACTCACTCCTTCTAATAAGATTTCAATCTTTCCTGCTTCCATTATATTGTTGGATATAAGTTAGGTGCTAAAGGACTAGCCATGCCTAGATTTCTCTGTGGACCTTTGTAAGAATAGATTGCATATCTCATAGCATCCATTAAGTGATCATTCATCTTTTCTGGTACATCTTTGAAAGGCTTGCCGTCCACTCCTTCAGGGTATTGATAAGTGTTAAGTTCTTCAATCGTGTAAGTGCAGTTCTTTCCTACCTTTAGTCGTTTCTCTTTGATTAAGTTCTGTATGTAAGATACTCCGCCTTCTATGTCCTTATTAGCTTCACGGCAGTTTATACCAGCTCGTCTACATTCTTCTATTCTATCTGGTTCTGCGGGGTCAGGGAATACTTGAATCACCTTATGTTCTGCTATCTTATTCTGCATAGCTTGAATTATCTCTGATGTAGTTCTACCTGCGAGCTTCCAGTCTTCAGCTACTATCCATTCCTTATCTTTAAAGTATAACACAATGATTGCTGCTGGGTTTCTGAATCCCCAGTCTACTCCCATTATTCGTGCTTCAGTTCTAATCTTAGTATCAATCGGTTCGATGATTTCACTTTCAGGCAGGTTATAGACAAGACCTTCAACTTTCCTGAAATCTGCAAGATATTCTTGGGCAAATTGATTTTCATCAAGCTCGGACTTAGCTTTATCGAGTTCTTCTTTTTTATTGTGTGGGTTGTCATAGGATGTAAAGTGAAATGATTTATAATCTCTATCTTCAAACTGCTTGTTGAAAAGTGTGTGGAAATGGTTGAAACCTTTAGGGGTAGAGATAAAGATTACTTGTCCTTCTCTATCTGTAAGAGTTGGCCTCAATACTTCAGACCAACCAGTCCAGAAGTTTCTCATAGAAGCTACCTCGTCAATTACCAAGAGATCGAAGGCTTGTCCTCTAAGTGTCTCAATAGCTTCCCACCCTCTTAACTTGATTAGACTTGTAGTTCCCTTCTGATTCCTTATCTCTAGTTCTAAACTAGGAGCTTCCTTTGCTTTTACTATGATTGGCTGTAATTCCTTCTTCAACATCGCCCACGCAATATCTCTAGCCTGTCCTATGGTTGGAGCTATGTAAGCTATAGTACATTCCTTAGAAAGTGCCTTAGCTTTCATTACTTCTACAGAGTATGTTGTTTTTCCCCAGCGTCTTCCACAGTTAATTACCTTAAATCTACTCCTGTCCTTCGCTATGATTTTCTGACTGGGATGCAATAATATCATTTATTTCAGCTAAGTCTTTATCTACTGTGATTATTCTTAATGGGTTCTCACTGTCTCCTGCAATAGTTTGTTTAGGTTTGCCATCAATCATTTCAACTACATGCTTTCTGTTTGCTGGATCGTCTCCATAGTCTTTAACGAATTTCTCAAATTTCTGTGGGTCTTCTTCAAACATTTGCTTGAGTCTAGCGATAGGCGAGATAGAACCTTTAGGGCGACCTGGACCTCCTTCCCATCCCTTAATGAATCTTCCATTCTCATCCCTTTTTTCACCATTTATATTTGGTTTGTCTACCCCATTTGACTGATTATTTGTAGATATGTCAATACCTTGATTCCCCATAGAATCGCTAGTATTCCCATCGCTATTTTTGTCAGTTGTATTATCCATTCTCCTTTACTCATTAGATTGACTTAATCATATCCTTTAACATATCTACTACTGATTTTAGGTTATCTATTGTCTGTCTTACTGAAGTTTGTCCTGCTGGTAGTGGACCATCCATCTGCATGTCTAGTGTCTCCATTTGCTTCTTTAGGCGGGCAATATCGTCTTCCTTTCCTTTAGCATTATTAGTCATTGTCTGTATCACTTCTTTCTCCTCATCATTGAGCTTATAGTCCGCCTTTTCATTGCGGGCTTCCATAGCCTTTTCAGCGTTCTTCATTAGTTCCTTAGCTTTCTCCATGCCGACTGATTGGATCAATTCCTTGTAAGTGTTTATTGCATCAAGTTCTTCTTTAATTCTATCATATTCTACCCTGAATCCCTCACGCATTAACTTATACTGGGAGAGTAAAAATTCAACATCATAAATCTTCTTTTGAGTAATGAGTATCTTATCCTTATAGTGTCTTTTCTTCTTGTTAAACATATAGTTTCTTGTATATAAATCTAATAATTGGCTTAAATGGTAAATAATTATAAATCTTTCGGGCGATTATTCTCTTGTTGGGTTTCTGTATGATAGGTGGCGAAAAGTATATTCCTGCCTTAAATAATACCATATCGTCATGTACTGGTAAACCCTTATACGGGATGTTCCATGTGGTTGAAATATTCTCCTGATGCGTTCCTACGATGAATCCTCTGCCTTCCAGTTCTTTGAAACCTAGTTTAACTACATCCTCGTGGCTTTTAAAGTCCTTAATCCATTCATAGTGCTTCTCTGTGTCTAGGAATACATCTCTAGGGTATCTGATTGTAGCGAAAGGTGGCGTTGTATCTGGGTTGTATTCAGCTAATTCCTTAGTAGCGTAGTTGATTATATATCCCTTAGTCCATCCGATAGCTTTCTCATCCTTCCAAGGAAACTCTTGAATAGTCTTTACAGTATGGGATAAGAACATATCATCTGACGGCTGACAGGTAACTAATACTTCATCTGCCCAGTCTACATAAGATTTAAGTTCTGGTACGAACCTTGAGATATTGGTTATCAGCCGATCCTTGGCTACTTCGTGAGGGTACTTATCGTCATACAGGAATGTTCCCCCGAAAGTGAACACAGTCCTCATACTCTCTAAGTTATCCATGAGCTTCCAAAGTTCTCTTACTTGAGGATTTTCCTTTTCTTCTGGCCTCCAAGCAACCCAAATGATGAAGTTCTTATTGGTTTGGTTGGTTAAAGAAGGAAGAACATAGTCCGTAAAGACCTTGATCCTGTTTGCTAACCATGTATCTCCTCGGTAACCATTATGCCTTCCTAGCCCAGTAAAAGGTACTGCTAGTAAATGAACTCTTTTTATATCTTTGCTGTTATCAGACATCCGTATGTTTTTTGAGGCTCGCCTGATGGCCAATCAGCCTCTGTTAGCTTATAAATTTCTATATCATAAAATCCATGCTTGGTTAAGAGTTTCTTGTAATTGTAAGAATTGTACCCACTCACCAATCTTAGAAACTGTCTCTTGAACCAATTAGTATGGTGAAACTCTACAAGGATTATACCATTTCTAGCTACTCTTTTCAGCTCTCCGATTGCCTTGTTTATATCAAAAGGAGATTGATAAATTAAGCACATATCAGTAAGCATTAAGTCCGAAGATTTATCCGAAAGGAATAGGTTATCAGCACTTGAGACTTCTAAGACTACTGCACCTGGTAACATTTCCTTAGCTTTAGTAATAGCATCTTGGCTTATGTCTATGCCTCCTATTTGGGTTCGTGGAAAGTTCTCCTGTATCTTAAATAGGTTATATCCACTAGCACAGCCAACTTCTAATATACTTCCGAACTTCATAGTCTTGAGAGTCTTGATAATTAAATCTCTATGAGGGTGATCTGCGAAGTATGAAGTCTCCCAGTTAACCTTACGATTAGCCCAATATTTACGATGTTTTGATGTGAGAAAGTTTTTTAGCATTCCAAGGATAGCGATTTAAAGTCTTTAGGTAATAATTGCGACCTTTTATATTTGGAGTTTTCTTGAGTCTTATGTTGGTGAAAGGGTAATCTATTTCAGTCGCTGGATATTGCCCCCATAAAATGGACTTTGCTGTTACCTCCGAGAATCCATCGTGTTCATTATATCTTATACTACCCTGCATTTTACTCGTCTCCCTATCCATCTGCTTTATAGGTATTCTACCATGGACTATGACATTCTTATGTTTGGTTTTCCAACTAGCTCCGTATAAATGAAAAGTTACTGTCGGATAGTATGAAGCCATTTCTTCTATTAAGTTCCAGCCGTATTCCTTTTGCCGAAACTCACTAGCTGATAGCCAAAAATGGGGGTTTTTCTTGTATTTATATGTGATTTTGTATTTACTTACATCCCCAAGAAACGAAGGGCAAACCTGACATTTGATACCAAATTTAGTTAATATACTCTTTTCCCATTCATTCTCAACCCAGTGTTCAGCCTTTTTTAACAACCTTATAAGTAAAGGTCTAAAGAATGGTAGCTTAGAAATCCAGCGTAGTTTTCCATCGTTGAGGATAAATCCTCTATCCAAGTTATTCAGATCACCTCCGCACCACAATATCCAAGCCTTTCCTTTGTGTCTCCAGAGAGCCAAGAAATCACGGGCATCGTACATACCAAAAAAACAGGTTGGCTTAGTCCTGTCGGTATAATCAATAGTCCTCCAAACTTCATGGGGAGTACCAGAGAATCCTCCTCCTAAACTTTTACTGTATCTTAATTGATAGGTCATATTTTTTGTGGCAACTTATGCAAAGTTTCCTATAATTTTCTCTTTTGTGGTCATGTTGTTTGCCATGCACCTTAGCCCATTGATAGTTTTTTGATTTTTTAGAACACTTAAAGGATAAAAATGGTTCTTTTCTATTTTCACAATAGTCAGCTTTACCATAATTAAATTTTAACCATTTATGCTTGGCACTATAAGAAGCCTCCTCTCCTTTCCAAGTTGGGTTTTTAACACCTGCTGTTTCTCCTTTCTTAAAATGAGTCCGCCCTGTATTAGAAGTTGGATGCCCAGACTTAAATTTTTTACCTAACTTATTCCCTTTTTGGAAACCCCATTTACCTTTTGGCATTTATTTCTGATTTGCAAACCTTTAGAAAATCTGATAATAGTGGGTGTTTTTCCCGATACTCGGGATGGTATTGAACCCCTATAAAAAACGGATGGTGTCTATATCTCATTATTTCAAGTATACCATTCTCAAAGTGCATACTCCAATCCTTTTCAAATAAAGGTCTGTATTTCTCGTTAAAAGAATAGTGATTCCAATGACTCTCCCAATTGCTCTCAACTTGGTGAATACCAACCCTAAGTTCTGGAAGTTTTACAATGACCGGATTAGGGGTTAAGGGATCAATCTCTATAGAATTAGCATCCTTTAACCCTAAGACATTTCGTGCATATTCTATAACCATCAGTTGCATCCCCATACACACTCCGAAACATGGAATATCTTTTTCCCTCGCATATTTGATAAGAGCCATTTTTCTATCAACATCTTCCGGATCATGCGAACCACAGATAACATAACCTGGGTATTGGTTATATTTATTATCTATATCAGAAAAAGCCCTCTCAATGTTCGTAAAAAAATCTGACTCTGTTTTTACTATTTCCATAATTTATATATCTTTTGAAGTAAATTCCAGTGATGTTCTTCGTTCTTAAAAGCTAAGTGTGAAGTAAATGGTTTGTTCCCTACCTTCTTTCCTTCGAGTTTCTTTAGTGCCTCCTCTCTAGTCATTTGCTTAGAGTTTATCATGCTTGAATAGTGTGCCTTGTCTTTGATTATACCAAATTGAGGTAAGTATTCGTCTTGAAACCACTTAGTGTACTTTGATTCTCCATGCTTCTCTCCGTAGGGCTTGTAACCATATTTTTTTTGAAGGATTTTAATAGCCTTCTCTCTGTCGTATTCATAGTAATCTAGCCAATTTATTATCTGAATCTTCTTCACGAAACGATACCAGAGATATTGGAATAGCGTTATCTTGGGTAAGTTTTTAATCTTTTTACTAAAGACCGACTCCACGAAAGTTAAATCTCTAGCGGAATATCCCCATGCTTCCGGCATAATTCCTTCCGTAGAGTGATTGCCTCCTCCTATAATCCACTTGATTCCATGCTCGTTAGCCATCTGGTAAGTCATAGCTCGGATCACAAAATCTGTTGGAATTTCTATATTCAGAGTATTAGATTTCTCAAATGCTTCCTGTAATTCCTTGAACTCCTTTAGGTCAATAACCTTTCTGATAAAAGGAACTTTAAGTGTTTCAACAATTCGCATTATATTCTCGTCAGCTTCTCTTGTATTGTGTCCGTTATCTAAGGAGAAACA
>Ga0315281_10002280_pt1 | contig 28481 bp, 20 predicted proteins | sample YL17G07_0_MG_FD_204540 | JGI IMG/M metagenome (GOLD analysis project Ga0315281, IMG submission 204540) | Sediment microbial communities from Yellowstone Lake, YNP, Wyoming, USA - YL17G07_0 | ecosystem: Environmental > Aquatic > Freshwater > Lake > Sediment | place: USA: Wyoming | collected...
TCACAGGAGGGCCAGCGCCTCGGTATCGTACTGCGCCTCGCGTGGAGGGAGCGGGGTGACCGGCAACGACTCGCCAAACTGCTGCACACAGTCTGCCAGCCATGCCCGCCACGTTGTTCTGTTCACACCGTCCGCACTCACGTTTGCTAGTTGTGGGTGCTGGGCAAGCAGGGCGATGGCGCACTCGCGACTGGCGCGGGGGAGTTGGTGCGTGTAGAGCGTTTCGCCGGTCATGAACCCCAAGATGTCGTAGAGGGCTTTGACCCCTCGCGGGGCGACAAGGAGGCCGGTCGTTATGCTCAACACATCGCCAAGATGGAAGTCGCGGCTCACGATGTGGCCTCCGTATGCCCGTAGTGTGCGTGTAATACGCTCAATGTGCGTGCGCTCGCACTACTCTGTCAAGGGTGGGTGTGTCATGGCTTCCCCATCCACGGCAACCACCGCGCCATCATGCATCACGATACCAACACGCCCTGACGAATCAACGCGCTCGAGCCACAGCTGATAGTCTGCCAACTCGACCATCCCGGCGATCAACTTGAGCGAGTCTTCGTCCAACAGCGAGCCGTCTTTCACACGCAGCACGCGCAACTTGGGATTCATTGCCATCGCGATTCCCAATGACACCCGGAGTTGTTCCGCACTCGACGCTTGCTCGAACGGAAGTCCGCGATACAGCACGGCGCCGTTCTCGCTAAGTGACAGTCCGTCCACCGGGAAGGTCACGGCGGCGATTGCCGCGCGCTTTGCCAATTGCGCGTCGCTGATTGTCTGTTTCAACGTCTCAGCGTCCAGCTTCGCCGGCGCCAGTTCGTCCGCGATGCGTTGGCGAGCCTGGCGTACATGCTCCTGCATCTCGCGCACCTGGTTGGTCGACTGCGCCTCCTGCACTTCACGGCGCAGTGCGGCGACGTCCATCGGCGCCGGCGGCGGCCGGTGCGCCTCAATCGTCGCGCTTATCCGACGCACATCCTTTTCATACAGTTCCTTCTGTTGCTGGAGTGCCGCCAAGGCACGCTCTGCCTCGCCGACACGTTCCTGCGCAAGTCCCAACTCACGCCGATCCGCTTCCTGGGCAGCGGTTTGTCGCGCGATCGCCGCGTTGAATTCACTGGCATTCTGCATCTTCTCCAAAATCTCCGACACGTCAATCAGCGAACAATCCATCGCCGGAACGATCTCCCGAGCGATCTGCGTGAGCTGCTCCGTCAGCGAATTGACGCGTCGATTGACCTCGGTGCGCGCGTAATACGCGTCCTGCGCTTGGCGATCGAATGCGTCCAACAACCCTCCGCGGAGCCCGACGAGCGACTGCAAGGTTGCTGCTTGCTCACCAGCGTCCATCCGCGAAAACTCCAGCGGGTCGAACGTCAACGCGCCGAGCAAATCATCGAGCAGTTTCTGTGGCGATGGATACCGCGCGCCATGCTCGCTCTCGACTGTCAACGTGGTGGCCTTCTCGGTCCAGCGCCGCGTCACGATGAACTCACCCAGATCAAGACGAACACTTGCCTTTGTCTCGCCTGTCCGGATCGGCTTCGGGTCGATCGCACGCTCACCCGAGAGCGCGAAGTAGATGGCATCGAGCACTGAAGACTTGCCGCTCGAGTTCTTGCCGGTAATCTGCACGACTGCGCCGGTCGGCGTGATGTCGACTGCGGTGAGCCGCTTAACGTTGCGCGCTTGGAGACTGATGATTTTCATGTTCCGGCGTTCCCCCCAAAAATGGTTTAGACCTTCATTTCTCTGAACCGCGTGCACTGCTTCACGAACTGCAGCTTCACCGTGCCGGTTGGCCCGTTCCGCTGCTTGCTCACGATGATTTCCGCAACACCCTCCAACGACCGCCCATCCTTGTCCACCGGCCCTTCGTATAACTCCGGTCGATAGATGAACAACACCATATCCGCGTCCTGTTCGATGGCGCCAGACTCACGCAGATCAGACAACTGCGGACGGCGGTCGTCCTTCGACCGCTGTTCTGTCTTGCGCGAGAGCTGCGACAGCGCCAGCACCGGCACATGCAGTTCCCTGGCCATCTGTTTCAATCCAGACGAAATCTCGGTGACCTCCTGTGTCCGATTCTCACCGCGGCCGGTCATCAGCTGGAGATAGTCGACGATGATCAAGCCGAGCTTCTCGCGCGTGCGCAACTGCTTGGCACGCTGCCGCACGCTCAGCACTGACAACGCCGACGAATCGTCAATGAAGATGGGCGCGCTCGACAACAGACCGGCCGCACGCGTCAGCAACCGAAATTCGTCATCCACCAACATCCCGCGTCGGAGCCGCTGTGAGTCTACGCCGCCCTCCGTGCACAACAGTCGTTGCAGGAGTGCCTCCTTGCTCATTTCGAGAGAAAACATGGCCACCGGCGTGTTCTTCTCGATCGCGACATGCGCAGCCACGTTGAGCGCAAGAGCCGTCTTTCCCATCGATGGCCGCGCGGCCAGAACCACCAAGTCGCCAGGCTGGAACCCACACGTCATGTCGTCCAGTGTTGGGAAGCCGCTGGGAGTGCCGGCCACGGCGCCGTTGTCGCATTGCAGCGCTTTGATGCGCTCCATGGCCGGCACGAGCAGTTCTTTCACCGCTACAGCGTCGCTGCCGCGCATCTGGTGGTTGACCGCGAAGATGCCGGCCTCCGCGCGCTTGAGGAGCTCGTCGACCGACGCCTCGCCGGCGAACGCCGCGCGCGCGGTCTCCGTGCCCAACGCAATCACCGCACGCACTGCCGCCTTGTCGCGCACGATCTGCGCGTGATCCGCGACGTGCGCGGTTGTGGGCACTACGTCCAGTAGATACCCGATGTAGTCCTTCCCGCCACACTCCTCGAGCTCACCGCGGCTATCGAGTTGACTGGCAACAGTCAGCGGATCCACGACAACGCCGCGTTCGGCGAGCGACACGATTTCCGCAAAAATGCGCCGGTGACGATCGACATAGAACATGCTGGCGTCGACCGTCTCAGCGGCCAGCGTCACTGCATCGGCGCTCTGTAGCATGGCAGACAGCACGGACTGCTCCGCATCCTCACTGTGCGGAACAGTCCGCCCTGGCAGTCCTTCGCTCACCCGCCAGACACCGTGGCGGCAGCCTGAATCGGCGCCCGTGCCGCCGCCAATTTCTCGTTGAGGTCCTTGACGCCACCAGTCGGCAGCGATGGCGCCAACGGCGTAAAATCGTCTGTCTCGTCCTCTGAGTGCATGCCCAGCGAGATTTCCGGCGCGTATACCGAACACCAGAAGCTCGCCGCTCGGTAATGGAACATCTGACCAGGGATCGTGAGCCATTTCGAGCCCGGCTTCTTCGACCAACCCTCGCCATCGACTATCGCCCATGTGATCCACTCACCGTCCAACCGGTCGCCAGTCTCCTTGTCTGTGGCGTATGCGCGCATGGCAAACTTCTTCTCGGACGCGTCCGCGCCGCCGCGCGTCTCGTAGCGCAATGTGGTGAATCGACCGCTGGAATTGATTGACGCGATCAGGAACTTGCTCGACCAACTCGGGCGCCCCTGTATCACGTGCATGTTCTGCATGACCGCGAAGACACTGGAGCGTGTGCGTGCGGCGAGTTCCAACGCGACCAGGCAGTTAGCCGGACTGCCTTGATAGTCCTTTGGGACCATCGTGCTTGCGGCCAGCGACATCGCCATTCGTTGCGCGGCGCGGAAGTTGGCTTCGCTGGCGTACGCGGCCAGCGTGTTCGTACTGCCGCCGCTCTCTTCGAGTTCGCGGGCAGAAACCACCATCGCCGTCGATTTCACTTCTCCGGCGATCGCGGGCACCGAGATAGGGAGTGCCGGCGCCAGCTCACTTGGTGTTTCGTCGTCTGCTTTGACTGCGCTCATGGGATCCAAGGTTAGAAGGAGGGTTGGAACTGCGCATCGGTCGTGGCACTGCGATACATGTACTCGGGCAAGTCTATGTCCTGCACATCATCATTGTACGCTGGCCAGACGCCTGTCTTGAGACACCCAGCCAAGCGCGCCAGCGCTTGTGCGTTCCGCTCTGCGCCCAGCGCGAGCGCACGGTTGTGCAAGCGGAATACCTGCACCGCATACGGCGGCGATTTCTCGACGGCGATATGTGTGAAGTGGTCAACAAGCAGTCCAGCTGCGCGTCCGCCACCGATGTACCATGCCGCTTTCTGGTGATAGTGCAGCGACGCCACTTGGCCGCGGAACGCGGCTTTCGATGCGTCCATCGTGGACTTGATGTCGCCAATCGTCGCCAATTCGGGTGCCCACAAATCCTTCCGCATCTTGCAGAGCAGGCCGGTGATTTCGTCCTTCCAGACGATCGTTACTTCGCGCTGCGGCGAGAGGCGCAGGATTTCGCTCGCAGTCGGATGCTTGAGCAGCGATTCGACAATACGCTGGCACTTGATGCTGTCCTCCAGGGAGATCGAGAGCCGCGGATCGCGACGCACAGCTTGTCCCGCATGCGTGCCGCAGTACCAAGCGCCAGTCTCCGCATCGCGCAGGAGTCCGCTATTCTTGCACGGTTCGTTCTTCTTGGTGAGGGCGCTGCATGTCTCGTTCGCCACTACGTATCGCTTGGCGAACTCGCTCTCCTCGAGCGCCATCGCGTGGATCGCGCGGCCCAGCATCAACGCGGGCGTTTCCTTCTCAGGCTCGTCGAGCGATGCCAGAAGATGCGCCGGCGACTGATGATCGAGCGTAATCAGTGCAGACGCGGATGCCACCGGCCAGTAGCGGAAGTATTCGGCCTCGGGCACTCCGTAGCGGATACCGACCTCGGGCACGATCCACTGTTTCTCGGCGAGGGCGGCGTTCAACTTCGTCGAAATGTCGGTGACCTTAGTATCGTTTGTCATGCACCTCAACCTATGCGTGCGCTCGCACAAGTCAAGAGGGTACTCGTTTCTTCGCCCAGCGCGCCTCAGCCAGGCGCCGCATTTCGTTTGAGCGTTCCTTCGGCGATGTGTTGGCCCAGCGCTTCCGTCCAAGATGGGCGGCTGCCGCGCTTTTCCTGTGGATTTTCTTTCTTTTTCTTGGCATATGTGTGTGATAATCTAGGTGCGCTCGCAATAATAGCCTAATCTTCAGCCTAATCTTCGCCATGACTTCTGAAATGACCCCCGCCGAAACCGAACGCTCCCTGCTCGCCCTCGGCGTGCCCGCCGACAAAGCTCGGGCGGCGGCGACCGGGGTGTCCGTGGTGCCAGCACAAGTGGCAACCGTGAGAACGCCGATCGCGTGGCCGGTGCACATCACGATTCCATGGAGCGCGCTCGTATCGGACAACGACAAGGATCGCCCTATGATCCGTAGCGGGAAGCCGATCAAGGTACTGACAGAGCGCTACGCGAAGGCAAAGGAGCAGATCGGGAACCTTGCGCGACTAGCGGTCTGTGGTGCCACTCCGGCCGCTTGCGACCTGGAGTTCCGCGCGATGGTCTACATGCCCACCGCACGCAAGGCAGACGCCACGAACTTCGCGAAGCTGGTGCAGGACGCCATGGAAAAGATTGTCTATGAAGGCGATCGCTGGCTCGCGCGCGTAACGTGGGAACGTGCCGTCGACGTGGACGCGCCGCGCGCCGAAATCATCATCACTCCGCTGATCTAGGGTCGCACACTGAACCCTAGCGCCCGAGCAGCACCAGCCCTGCCACCGCCAGCCCGCCCGCCACGAACGACTGGCGGCGCGACGGACACGGAAGTGACAGCGGGCCGCCCCAACGGCACGAAGTCGCCGTGACGATCGCGGCGCGAAGATCCACGACCACGCCCGAGGTCAGGTCGAGCCGCTCGAGCGCCAAGGTGGCCACCGCGTGCAGCGAATCGCCCCGCGCTGTCAGGGTATCGACCCGCGCATGGAGCGTGTCGACCACCACGCGGAGCGCAACGGCTTCCACAGTGCGCGCCTCGTAGGCTCCTCGCCACGTGGCGGCACTATCGACAGCCTCGGAAGCATGGAGTGCCAAGCTGTCGGCCCGATGGCCCAGCGTGTCCGCCAAGGCCCGGAGCGCCCGTTCCTTCCGCGCAAGCCGACGATCCTCCGCGGCCCGCCGTTCGGCGCCCGCCAGTAGTGTCGTGACGGTCGAGTCGAACACCGGCGCCGTGGTGGCCAGCGAGTCGATCCGCGCGGCTACTGCGGGCGGGATCGGCGGCGTCGGGTGGCGGTCGTGCCAGCAGATGAGCCCGAGGAGTCCCAGCGTGAGGACCAGCCCCACGCCGGCCACGCGGTCGAACGTCACTCGGCCGCTTCGGTGAAGTCCGCGTAGAACTTCTGGCCCGGCTTGAACTTTCCGGCGAGCGCGGGATTGGAGATCGTCAGCGAGAACGCGCCGCCCGGCGAATACCGAGCGTAGGTGTTGTCCTCGCTCTCCCCGTTCGGGCCGTACGGCTTACTCGACACCGGGGACATCTCGATGGTCTCGCTGCCGCCGAGATTCTGACTGACTTTGTTCACCTGCAGCTTTGCGCGCATCATGGTGGTGCTCTCCTGTTTGACTGTGGACCGACAACTACACCTGATTCTCCGTCGCCCTCGGGGTGGCCTGCGGCATCGCGGGCGGATGCAGCCGGGCGACGTAGCGATGCCGGGCCTCCTCCAGCGTGATCCGCAATTCGACATGGGGCTCGTCGTTGAAGTAGTCGCCGATCTTGAGCGTGGCCTTGAGCTCCGGGTCCGACTCGCAGAGCGCGTCCAACCGATCGTGCGCCCACTGGAAGCTCTTGCCAGTCGGCCATTTCGTCGGCTTCAGGTCACGGGCCGCGCCCCAGTTGTGGAGCGACTTCCCAAAGGGGGCGATCTTCCGCCAGTCATTGATCGGCTTCGGGACGGCGGCGGGATCCTTCGCCGCGAGCGCCTTCACGTAGAGCGCATACTCGTCCTCGCGGTACTTGAGGATCTTGACCGTGTCGGCCTCGGTCCGGACGCCACCGAAGTCCGCCGTCGTGAACTCGACGTCCGGCGCCGCGAGCTGCGCCAGGCGTTCGAGCGCGGTGGTGAGTGCCGGGTCTTCGCCCACCAGAGTGTACATGGCTTACGGCGTCACGACGTCGGCAACCGACGGCGGATACCGACGATCACGAGTGCCGCCGCGACCGCCTTCCCAATCGTGGCGTACTTCTCCGGCACGACGGCCATGATCTCCGGCGAGGCCAGCAACGACACAAGGCCTGTGAGCAGTCCGGCACCGGTAAAACCCTTGAGAAATTTCCACATGGTGTTGCTCCTTGGGGAAGAGGGATAATGGAACGTCACGGAACACGCGCAGATGTTGCTGGCGCACCGCGAACGCGCGCAGTGGCGAGCGCACCCATCGCCTCGAACTCAACATGGCTCATCACGACCACGACGCACTCCGACGGGTCTGCGGGCTGTGCTGTACGCCCCGGAAGTGCCCGGCGCTCCATGAGCAGCGCGGCCACGGACCGACCCACCATGTCTTCCACGAGGGCGCGATCGGTCGCGGGCAGAACGGCGCACAGTCTCATGGGACCGTCGATTTGCGAATGAGAGTCTCCGCGTACTCCAGCACTTTCACGCCCTGCTGATACACCAGGAGATTGGATTCATGCGCCCGTCGGATATCGGTGGCTTGCGCCTCATACGTCGCTTCGAGCAACGTGAGTCGTTTCTCGTGCCCACTGATCGCTGCCTCCATTCTGTCGCTGAACTTCTCCATCACGTCTTTCATCGCCGCGATGTCTTTCTCGACCGTCTTCACAAGTTGGGTCATCAGCCCAAAGAAGAAGAAGGCGCGGACAGCCGCGAGGAAGACGGGCGTGGAGACGACCGTCCCGACGGTGATGGCGAGCAGCTTGAGGAGGTCCGGGGTCATCGGACGCTTTGCTCTCGTGCGGTGAACAGGAGGGTGGCCGATCCGGGTTTCATTTTACGGGATCCTCACCATGTCGGGTGTACGGCGTGCTTTCTCTTCGGCGGCTATCTCCCGCTTCTTCCGCAAAATCGGCCGCCACAATGCGGCCTCAGCCGGCGTCGATATTGAGTACACCTTCTCTGCTTGGTCGAATGTAAGTGTACCAAACGCCCTGCCAAGAGAGAAGCTCATCGAATATGCCAGCGCACCCTCCGGGCCGCGCAACAGCTCCGCGTTGTACACGTCCATAGGATCAGGAATGCCAGAGCGTATAGTCACGCGAGTCGCCTGTGATCGCGTGAGTGCGCCGATTTCTTTCATACTGGCTATGTCGTCATCGGTCAACTCGCCCGCACGATATGCCGTGCGCAACCTGGTACGATCTTTCGCTTCGTCTGCCTGCGTCGGTGTCAACGAGATCGAGCCGCGAGCAGCCTGATACTCCCGCAACAGTGTTTGAGCGAAGGTCTCTTGGAACTCGCGCTTGGCCGGCGCCATGCCGGAGAACGACCGAACGATGATACCAATAGCACTTTGGGTGCCACCGCGCGCCTTCGCACGCTGATAAGCGCTGATGCTGATTGGTGTCATAGTCTGCGCGACGAGTGCGCTACCAACATCGCCCATCCACCGCCGAAATGTTGCCGCACGGAACTCCTCCTCGCGCCACCATTTGTCTTCCGTCGGCACGATCATATTGCCGTAGAAATTTTCGTTATTCGCCATGTCCCACATGAAGCGGAGCCCTGGCTTGATCTTGTTTGCTACTGCCTGTTTCGGGTTGTTGCTCCACTCGTAGATATCGCGCATTTCCGGGCCCGGGAGCACATGTCGATTCAGGTTTCCATACTCGTCTTCACTACCATCGCGGAATGCGAGCCAGTCTTTGTCGTGCGGATACTCGCCGGTGTGCAGATACGTGAGTATCCCGTTGAAGAGGAAAAACAACGCGTAGGCACCCAACCAGTACGCTTCCGTGCCGGTGATGACAGGTTCGCGTGGTCCACCAAAGCCCGGGAACATCGGCTGTCCACCCGGAGGACCACCACCACCACCACCACCACCACCACCACCACCACCACCACCACCACCACCACCACCACCACCACCACCACCACCACCTGGTGGCGCCAAGCGTGCACCCAGTGTGCGCGGGAAACGCTCACCCAGCCGACGTCCGGCACGCATGGCGATGCGCGTGGCCATGCCAGCACCTGCGCCAGCCACGACACCTCCCGGCAGTAGTCCGGTCATGGTGCCGGCGAAACCGACTGCCGCACCAATGGCGCCAGCCTTGCCGGCGCCGCGCGCAATGAGTGTCAACCAACCAAAAGTCCAGCCAGCCGCCAAGAACGTGAGTTGCGCGATATCCTTCACCGAACGGCGCATGAAGTGATTTTCGTACACCACGTGGCCGTAGCGGTAGTCCATTTCTTTCACGATCCGCGACATCACGCGTCGCACTTCGTCAAGCGTCGAGGTCGGTGGCAGTTGATCGAGTGCTTGTGCCACGGCGCGATACGTTGCCGCCGTCTTCAGGTACGGCACAAACTTGCCCATAAGCGGAATGATTTGCACCTCCACGACCGCCCAGGGCGCTTCCCATGCCAATGAACCAACATCCTTCACACCGAAACGTTTCTGCTGTTGATACCACGCCTTTCGCCACGTCCGCTTGAGGCTGTCGATGTGTTCGCCGGTCCAGAACTCTGACGCGGCCGTACCACGGAATCCGCCGGCCAGCATACGATCGAGCACGCGCGCCAGCGCCGGATGAGTCCCAGGACGCCTGAACTCTTCCATCACTTGGACACCGAACTGATAGTCCGCATACGGAGCTGTCAGTGTTGCCGCCAAGTGCTTCGTGGCTTTACCGATGTCGGCACCCTGCTCTTTCGTCATGGACTCGATCGCGAGCGCTACCCGACTTGTCATCGCCTCGCGTGTGATCGTCTCGAAGTGGAATCCCGACATCCCCAAAATGAGCTGTACGCTGGCCGTCAGCGGTGCTTGGAGTCCACGGTATACCCAGTTGCTGCTCCAGCCACGCGACAGGTGCGCTCGCCACAGCACGGCCGACTCTGGTGGCACGTAGACACTCCCCATCACACGTCGTCCGAACACGGTTACATCATTCGGATCAAGACCTGCGATCGTGCTGACGGCGCCGGTGCGCGGCCCAAACACGGTGAATGCAGGGTCGCGGTCAAAGGGATCAATCTTTTGCCAAGGCTTGCCTTCGAGCGTCATCGGAATCTCTTGTCCGACCATGATGGTGCGCGCCCGCCCAACCCTGCGCTCGTATCGGAGCATCCGCTCCGCGCCAATCACGCGTTGCATTTCCGCGAGCTTGAGCAGTTGCGACGTCACGAAATTGAACGTGCGTGGCCGAATCTTCGACAGCCGCTCGTCGCCAGGCTGTGGGCTACCGTTCTTGAGGCGGTCCTTCGCATCCTCGATCATTGCCAACGCCGGCACGAAGTTCTCCCAACTCCGTTTTTTCAGGAACGACTTTGGCCCTTCCAATGGCGCGCGACCGCGAATGGCCGCCAGCAGATTGTTGTCGTCATCCGGAACTGACCAGAAACGACCGATGTAACTGTCGATCAGCGCGTCCACGTTCAATCGCTCGAATGCGATCAGTTGATAGGTGAACCGCCGTGTGATGCGATGCAGGAGTGCGATGCCGTCGCGCAACTCTTGGTCGGGCACGCGCTGTGCCCGCTCTGGAGGCGTTAGATCGTCCCAGCGCTCTGCCGTATCCCAAACCCCGATCTGCTGAGCCTGAGTGAGCTTATCGACGCGGACCTCAAGTGTCCGGAGCAACTCAGTTGCAATCGCGATCTGGCGAACATCGAGCGCCCGTTCGTGGCGAATGGTGCCTGCGGTGCCCTTGGATGTCTCGCCGCCGGCCGATTCAGGATCGAATACCTCCTGTACTGCCCTCAGTCGTTCGCGCCAAGACTTCCCTTGGCCACCGAATCCGGCGGGTTCAAGATACGGCGTAGGTGGAGTGCCAAGCGCAGCGGTTTCTCCATCCCCTCCATGTAGTCTGCGAACACTGGTTCCAAGGCGTCCGGAGGTGAGCTCGAAGCCGCGGAAGGCGAGTCCAACGCCGAAGCCTCGCTCCATCGCCTTTCGATTCTGTTGGTGCAAGGGTCCGAGCCAGTCGTACTCATTGGCGAGTCCCATGGATTTCGCCGTCGGTTGGTCATCATCAGCGCTCCGGGTGATACGAACAACATCCAAAACATACCAGCCCCACACGGATCCCGGCGCCGGCCGCTCACCGTTTGGTCCAACGCCGCCGCGCGCGGCCTCCGCTGCTTTCGCAAGCTCGCGCGCGACATCGGCATCGGCAATCAGAAACACCATCGACGCAGCAACTCTGGTGACTGTGTCCTCGATGAACTTGCCAATTTCTGCCGTACTACCCACCAATGGCGTCGCTGCGACAACGCTGGCAGTCGCATCAACAAACATGGCGATGGTGACGCCGGGATGCGCGAGAGCCAGTCCGAACGCTGGCGCCTGGAACACGCGCAAAACTGGCGCACCCTTCTGCTTGGCCGTCATCCACGACTGCGCGTCGGCGCCGTCGACGACGACGCGTTCTGGCTTGCCGAACCACGGATCAAACCACGTGCCGATGTCGTGGTCGATCACCAGATGGCCGGCCAATAGGATGCCGTCCTGGATGAGCAGGGAGGCAAGGTAATTGGTTGCTCTTAGATCAGAACTACTGGGCGTCGGGTCGCCGTTCGGATGATTGTGGATTATGAAGACTTCGACGGCTCGCGGACCACCGAACATCGCCGCAGCGTCCCTGATCTGGCTGACGATCTGCGCGTAATCAAGATGCGCCCAATTCAGCATTCCCGACGTCTGGATTGATTGCCACACGACATGGCGGGTCGCACGATCGCGCAGTGCGAACGACAGAAACTCAGCCTTCGGATGCCGCAGGATTGTGGCCGCGCGCCGGATCAACTCGGGCGTGGACGCGTCCGCACCAATGATGAACTGTTCGGGGGACTCGGCGTTGGCGAGTTCCGCCGCTCGTTCTGCCGCTGTGATGAGTCGTGCGCGACGGATGTTGCCCTCGGCCGCGCCGAGTGCTGTGCGGATCTTCGCCGCCGCAGTGTTGCGCGCAGCGACCGAACCGTACGCGGCAATCGCCTCATTTTCGTCGAGCTTTTTCGCTTCCTGCCCGGTCGGATTCTCCAGTGCCTTGAAGAAATCAGTTTGGCCCTGTAGCAGCGCCGGCTCGGCATCCGGCTCTGGCGGCTCGTCCGGTGGAGCCACAACCATTCGGAGGGTGCCCTTGTTGGCGCCCTCGAGCATCCGTACCTCGTAGAACTGCTTGCCGTGCAGGAACGGTGCGTTGCCGGTGTACTCTGCCCTGTCACCCATGAACACAGTCCGCGGTGTTGCCGGTGCTGTCACTTCTCCCCGCGCACGGTTCACCATCTCGTCGGCCCCGATCGCCTTGTGCCGATTGACCAACTTCTCGAGGTCGGCCGTCCGGCGCGCAATCTTCTGCTGCTCGCGCGGATCTTTGGTCAACGACGCGCGCTGGCGCAGCACTTCCAGCTCGTTCTGCGCGGCGCGCTCAGCGTCCGCCAGCCTCCGAGACGCGTCCGTGCCTTCAGTGGCGCCGAAGAGCGAGGTCTGGTCGGTGTCCTTGGTGGGACGACCCGTTGGCTCTTCGTTGCCCCACAGATCAGGTGGTGCTTGCCACAGCGCATCTGGACGCTCGGGTTCCTGGCCACGGTCCACTGGCTGGCGCCCGAGAATCCGCGTGGCGTACTCGCGACCGCCAGAATCCACCAGCCACTCGTCAAACGTGCGTATGTCGTCGCCCTTCACAGGCGGCTGGTAGCCCGACCGCCATTTGCCGTACTGACGCCACGCCTTCTGGCGATCGGCCTCCAGTTCGGTCATTGTGCCGGCACCGACCGCTTCTTCAAGTTCTTCGTCTGGCGTTAGCTGTTGCATTTCCTCATCGAGACGCAAGAACTTCCGATATGCCGCGTCCGACTCCGCTGTCTGCGGCTGCGGCACAAACACGCGCGCCGCGCCATCCGCGTCATCGTCCACGAACAACATGCCGGCGGTCAGCGCGCGGCCAGCTGCGACAACCACGCCCGGCCGCGGCACAGCGTTCGGGACGCCGTAGCGGCCGAACAGTTCGTGGATCTTCTCCTTGCTGTACGCCGACACTTCGACGCCCAACTCGGCCAGCCGCTTCATATCCGATCGCCGCGCTGCCATCCAAATCTCGTCGCGGCGGCGGGTTGGGAGGTCGTAGTGCGTCGCGGCGGCGCGCGTCCGCGCGGTCCATTCCGCAAACGCGTGACGCATCACGTTTGCGAAGATCGAGAGCCCGACTTCCTTCTCGATGTCGTTCGCAAACTTGGCGCCCAGCTCAGCCCAGCCTTCCGCCAAGTTGGTCAGGCCCCTGACGCTGAACCCCAACTCGTCCGCCCATGTCATCCGGTCGGTCGGCGACAGGTTGTCCCACCATTCCTCTGCCGTCATGTCGGTGAGGAAATCACCAAAGTTCTGTTCCATAGCGTCCGGCGCCGTGACACGAAGCCGTGCCGGTTTCCGATCGAGGATGTCGCGCGCGTAACCAGGCACGATAGCCTGACCTAAAAACCATCGGGCTAGCTGACGTGTTGAGACGTCGACCTTTTTGGCTATCTGTTCTCGGGACCAGCCGGCGGCCCTAGCGCGATCCAGAATGTCCAATCCCTCCTGTTTGTACGCCTTCAGAAACGCATCGCTCGCGCCTCGCGCCTTCCTGTGTTTTTCCACTAACCGTTGACGGTGCTCGGCCAAGTCGGTGACGACCGGCTCAACCTGACTGTCATCAAGCGCGATCCACACATCGTTACCGTCGGCATTGCGATAGACCAAACCATCGTACCGCCTGCCCTTGTTACGCGAGCCCTTGGTGAGCAGCGCAGCCAATGACGACAGTCCTGTCCGAGCATGCCGCCGGCGCTGTGGGTACAAATCCGTCCGCTCGTGGGCGGCGACATCCTCTTCGGTATACACGCCACTCGCGATGATGGCGCGACGCACCGGCCCATACGTCCACGGTTCCGCACCACCATCTGGCAGTCGCAGCGGGCGCTGAATGTTCACATGCACACGGAAGCTGTATTTGAGCGGCTGTGCCGCCGGATGGACATGGATGCCGAAGCGCGTACGGAACTCGAAAGGCATCTGGACAAGACCAGCGAACTTCGACCACCACTCTTCGCTATGCCATGTCTTCGGGCCGGGCCGATCATCCTGCGCCCGGGCTTCGTTGTCCAACAATTCTCGCAACGCGGCCAGGCCACGGACCGACGGCAGTCTCTTTCGCGTGGCTGCAGGCCCACGACCCCAGTGTGACTGCGACAACGATTTCTCGCGCGTAGCAAGCATCGAATCAGTCCACAGACCCGAATCAAGCATTGCTTGGCGTGCGTTCTCGTACGTCCAGTCGAATGCGCTCGGTGCAGCACTCGGCTTTCTGGCATCACGGACGTGCGACGCGGCGATGTCTAGCCGTTCAGGACTAAGACGTGGATCGTCGCTGGCACTGTTCGTGGCGTAGTACAACACCAGTGGATCGCCGTGCTTGTCGACGGCGCGGGTGCCGAGCATGCGCACGTTCTGCTTCTCTGCCGTGAAGAACTCGATTGGATACGGCGCTTCGTCAAGGAGCTGCTCGTCAATCGAATTTCTCTCGGCAGTGGCAGCGGCTCCCCGTTGGGGCGCCATGCCACTTAAGTTTGGAGTCGTCTGCCGTATTTCGTGCTTCGGTAGAGTAAGTCCGCGCTTCGCCATCTCGTACTGATAGAGCGAGCGCGGATCGGCTACATGTTCGCCGCCTCCAACATCAGCTCCCGGAACGGCGGCGGATTGTGACCGCTCTTTCGCGCTTCCAGCCGCGCCTGGTTGTACACGCTCTCCAGCGGTAGGCGCGCGCGCGTCACCAGGTCGCAGCCGGTCACGAGATCCGTCGGCTTCGCGCCCACTTTCATCAGGCGCAGCATCAGCGCCACCGCCTGAGCCTGGCTCTCCAGCACCACCGGGTTCTTGTTCGGCATCTTCCGAACTTATGTACGGAACGTCTGATTGTCCAATTTCACCAGGTCGGCGCAGCATGCTCTCACGAATCGCGAAATCCTTGTTGCGCCCTCTATTCTCAACGAATCCGAAGCGCCGGTAGAAGCGAATCAGCCTTCCGCGCGACGTCGTGCCATTGTCACCCTTGGCGTTTAGACCGAGAATGATTCTCTTGCCGTACTGGTCGGCGAACGCAGTCAACGCTTCCATCGCTCGCGCCCCAAGGCCCTGATTGCGCTGACCTTTCGGCACGATGATGTAGTGAAGCACGATGTCGCCGGTGTTACCGTTGATGCCTAGCGAAAATTCTTCGAGCCCCAGTGCGCTCTTCACGCCATCAGCGAACTTGTTCAGATCATCGGTGCTGAGTGCCTCGGCATATGGAACGTCGGCTTGTCCAATCTCACGTGGTGCGCGCATGCGGGCGCGGAGCGCATCAGGCGACGCCGGCTGGTCGCCGAACATGCTTTCACTTTGTGACTGCTGCTCGGCCTCGGCGGCCAACCGGGCGTACTCCCGCAGCGCTTCTGTGAGGTCCGCTCGTGACGTCTTGGCGAGCCAATCGGCCGTCACCGCCGCTTCGGTATCTTCTGGCTCCTGGCCGAACAAACGTCCTTCTTGACCGTCACGCACGAACTTGCGGACGTCGTAATCCGCGATCGACACGCCTTCCTTCTTCAGCGCCGCCTTCCGATCCTCCAGCCGTGCGAGTAAATCGAGCGCGCCACGCAGGTCCAGTTCGAGACTGTAGTTGGCAGATTGACCGACCTTGAGGATCGCGGGGATCGCCGAGTCGAGTTTCTTGAGAATCGACGGCGGCGCCCGTGACGTGATGTCCATGTCACCGATAGCGGCCATGCGCATCATCTGCGCGATCTTGAGCTTGCCGACTTCGGTCACGGATTCTTTGCCCAACACGCCTTGCATGATGCCGCCACGCTCTTGTGGCAAGAACACGCCGTCGCCGAAGAGCAGCTTCACGAACTCGCGGCCGGCAGCGGTGCCCAGATAATCCGTCAGCGTTTCGTCTTCACCAATGGTGTCCGCGAAGTGCTGGAGCGCGGTCGCTGCCTCTTTGAGTGCCCGGGAATGCGATGCGGCCTCGGACGCTGCGTCCTTGATTTTCGCGGTCGACACGTCGGAGAGTCTGTTCAGTTCCGTGAGCACCTTGACATTGGTCTGGTCAACGGCTGGATCGACGATCTCGCGCACAAGCACCGGATCGGCCATCGCCTTGATCGCTTCCGGATCAAAGCCAAGCTCAGTTGCTTTGTTGACCAGCTCCTGCTTGTAGTCAACGGCGTTGCTCTCGTTTATTTCGACAGCACGCTCGCGGATCATCTCACGCCCGTTGCCGGCGACAATCACACCGCTACGAGTGACGACCGGTGGCCCTTCGGCAACCGAACCAGTCGGATCGAGTAGCACCGCAGGATCGAAACGCGGCGCTTCGGTCGCGACGTGCGCCTGAGCTCCGCTGCCGCGCTTGCCGGAATAATCGCGGCCCTGCAGTTCATGCGGATAGCCAGCGTTCCATTCGAAGCTGATGCCGCTGTGCGACGCCAAGACTTCCCCAGATTCGACCGCGCGATACCGGACGGCGACGTTGCGATCCTGGAATCGTGCGATGGCGCCGCGCCCGATGGGACCAGTCAGCAGTGGACGTTCGGGTAGATCGACTGCTGTTGGTGCTTTTTTCTTCGCGCCGATGCGCGTGCCGGCTTTGGGCGGATTGAACTCGATGACTTGACTATCGCCGAACACCCGCCCGAGAGTCTTGCCAGTGCGCTCGTCGATGCCGCCAGCATGCATCGGGATGCGTACGATTACGCCGTCATAGCCCTTCTTCTCGAGCAATGCGCGCATCCGGGCGATGTCCGCCTTCATGATGTGCGCCTTGTCCGGCATCCGAACTGGGTTCGGAAACTCCCACCCAGCCTCTTTCGTCAACGCACGCCACTGGTCATCGGAGTTGATGACGAGTGGGTTCTTGAGGTCGACTTGGTGTTCTGTGACCTTGGGGCCGAATTCCTCGGCCACGCTGCGGTCCGGTGTGGTGTATCGACCGGCGCCCAGAATCGGCGAGTCGACCCCCATTTCCGTGTTGTAGGGACTGGCGGTGCCACCTTCACCGCGGAATTGCGTTGCCCTGAACGGCTGGCCAGTCTTGGCTGCCGCGATCGTCTCTACCGGGAGGGCTCTGGCTCGTCCTCCTGGTCCACCAGTTTGAGCACCGGCCCCTCCAGTTCCTTCGGGAACGGGAGCTGCTTCCGGGCGAGCAGTCGTCTGAGGAACAGACGGCTTCCCGGCCCGATCTTTCGCGGGTCCATTGGCCGGTCCGGCAGGATGAGCCGCTTGCGTGGTTTCATGGGTCGCTTTCCTTCCCTCCAATGTAGGCGCCGCGGGCATCTTTGACTGCACCTGCTCGGCGATTGCTGGTCCGAACATGCGACCGATTTCAGCGACCGCGCGATGCATCCGACCACGAATCGCGATGACGTCGCCGATGTCCGGGTTCTTGCTCCGAGCCGCCGTTTGCGCTGCGTTCGCCCACATGCGCGCACGGCCAACCGCAGCGCTGAGCTCGTGCACTGGATTGGCGGTGGCCGTTTCCGGCGCGTCGGGCTGGAAGTGTACGACGGCCGGATTGATGTCGAGCTCACGCAGGAGGTCGTACGCAGTCTGATCGGTGGACGGCACCACGGCTTTCTCACCAGCCGGGACCGGCGCACCTGCATAGGTCAGAAGTTGCGCAGGACGGCCCAGCACGCGGCGCGCGGCCTCGGCCGTCGCGCCCGTCGTTGTCACGTTGTCAATCAGGACGATGGGCTGGCCTTCTGGCAGCGCGTCGGCGCCGGTGCCGCGTGCCATCGTCTGGATGTGCTCCGGCACGGTGAGCCCCGGCTTGCCGCCCTGACGACGCTCGCGCGAACTCTCGGCCGGTGTCGTGCGTGTCAGCGCGTCGACAACGGTAGCGCCGGTCCGTTCCGCGATCGCCTGCGCGAGCGTAGCATTGGCGGTCGTGGACCCGCCGTGATCGGGCAACGGCACGAGCACGGCGCCGGCCGGTGTGCGTGGCGCCATCTGGTCCGCTGCGTGCTGAATCGCGTCCGGATGTGCGTCCTTGAGCCCGCGCGCGATGTTGCGCTGGGTGCCCTGCTCTGGCGTGACTGGCTTGCCGCTCGATTCTGGCACATAATCGACACGGCCAGGAACCTCGTCGGGAGCGACCTCGACAGCGACCTGTCCGCGTGCGATCTCGGTACGATGCCGCATGTCTTCCTGCGCGGCCCGTTCTTCAGGAGTCATCTGCGTGCTTCGTGCCCGATTCCGGCGCTCCACCTGGTCTCGGTTGATACCTCTAACCTCCTCCAACCGCGCCCTCTCGGCCTGTGCCGCCTGCTCTTGCGGCGATTTCGCTGCCGCTTCTTCGCCGAAGTACCGTGCTTGCTGTGAATTGGGGTGAAAGCCGCCCTCTTTGGACCACCGTGCCTGGTCAGCAGCAAACGCCTCTGGCGTCATGTCGGCGGTACGCAACGTTCGCTCAGCCCATGCCCTTTGTTCAGCTGGCACACGACCTGTCGCAGCGGTAAGCCGTGCTTGCTCCAGCATTCGGGCCATGAACCCAACGTTCGGAGCTACTGGTGGCGCCGGCTCACCTCGGTAGGTCGACGGCACATTCACCCTGCCGATTGGCTCTGGCTTCCCAGCCGCTGTCCATTCGTTGTGGAGTGTCACCTGCATGTCCGGCGCGAAGCGTTGGTTCTTGAGAATCTGTGCGGCCCACTCCACGTAGCCAGCGGCCCCGCTCTCGGGAAACGCTTGCGCCTTTCTGATGATGTTCTGAGCCAAGCGCACGAGGTCGTCAGCCGATGCCGCCGCCGACGGATGTTCGAGACCGTGTTCCTTGGCGATCTCAGCAATCGACCGTGGCGCCTGCGTCGTCTCCGGCACCAGTGGCTCTTGGCCAGCGGCGTTCGACTGCTTCGCCGGCGCGGCTGCATCACCTAGTGGCAACTGTCCGGACTGGAACTGCCTTTCGGCGGCAGCAAACTGCACTGGGCCCAAGTGCGAGTTACCTTCGACCCACTCTGCGTACCGTGCCTCCGCAGGCTCGATCGGTTCGCCGCGCGCCGCACGCTCTCTGATGCCCTTGGCGGCCTGTATGCCAGCCTCCCGGGCATCCAGCACGGGCGCGCCACCCCCGGATGGCTTGCCGGGCTTCGGTGCGCCCGCCTGTGGGCCACCAGGGCCACCCCCGGGACCACCACCAGCGCCCTGCCCGGGCCCTGCGCCGCCAGCAGTTGGTTTGGTGCTCAGACGAGCTGCCGCCCGGCCAGCCGCACGGCCAGCCAATGCGAACGCGCCACCAGCCAACGCGCCAGCCACGGGTTCGTCCGGCGCGAACGCCATACCAGTCGCACTACCGACTACTGCTGTCGGTATCACGCCGCCGGCGCGCGCCACAGGGCCGAGCGCAAGACTCCCTCCGAGTTGGGCCGCGGCGAGCGCGACTTCCTTGTTTGACGGTGGTGGCCCGAAGTAGTCCTGAACTTTTTGCTTTTCTTCTTCAGTGGTTGGACCGACGCCGCCGGCGCTGATACCGACGTGATGCGCGATCCACCGCTGAATGGTGTTAGCGGCTGTGCCAGTGGCCTCAGCGAACGTGGCAGGGAGATTCAACCCCGGCGATGCCTTGATCCACGCAATCGTCTTGTCGACCGGGTTCAGTTTCTGGAAAGCCTCGTAATCAGGAAAGTCGGCGCCCGTGACCGCTTCTTTGGCCATCTGGCCAATCATGTCCTTCGCGCGCGTAATGTCCTTGCCCATGCCCGCGAGCGTCTGTAGGAACTCGCGACCCTTCGACGGCAGCTCTTCTCTCGCGGGCGGCGCCGGCTGCGCGGCAGCAGTTGTGTCTGCAGATAGAGTCGTCTTGGTGCCGATGCGGAGTGCGTGCTCCGGTTCGATGCCGGCGTCCGACGCCATGCGACGCACGATCGCGCCGGCATCGCCGCTGATATCCCACTGCGACAGCGCGGCGGCCGCCTGGTGCGCCTCATCCCGTGTGACCGTGCGCGCGTCCGCGCTCGGATCCTCACCTTTCGACGCTTTGAGGTTCCGTAGGTCCTGCTCGTGGATGTAGTCGTAGAGCGTGCGCCAGTGGCCCCGCATCTGCTCTTGCTGACGCTGTGCTTGCTCCTGCGGCGACACATCCCGCCAGCCCGGACCGGACTGCGCGAACGGCCTGAGCTTCTTCGATGGCGCGGCTGGCGGCTCGACAGGCGCGAACGGCAATTGCCCCGTCGTCGGCGTAAGCGCGCGCGCCTTGATGCGGGATGCGTCGGTGCCTGGCGTGTCCTCGGGGAGCGGCGCAGCCGGCTGCGCACTGGCACCACCGAGTTGCGCCTCGAGTTCGTCAAGTCTGGACGCGGTCGGCGCGACCTTGCCTTGTGCTGGCTTAGGCCCGCCAGCTCCGAGCTGTGCTTCCAGTTCGTCCAGTCTGGACGTTGTTGGAGCGACCGGTCGCTCCTGCTCAGGCCGCACTGACGGTGCCATGTTATTTCTTCACGGTGAAACGAGCCTTGAGTTCATTGTCGGAGCGCCCGCGCGCCTTGAGTCCGTTCCACTCGGCCTGGCTGATGGCCGTCTTGGCCTGGGTCGGTGGCGCCGCCGGTGGCGTCAATTTTGTGGTGTCACCAGTGACCTTTGTGGTGTCACCAGTGACCTTTCGGGTGTAGGCTCGTGTGCTGTCGACCTCCGCGGCGCGATATTTATTGAGCTCGACGTTCGCGGCTCGCGCGGCTGCCTTGTCGGCCCCCGATCGCTCCGATCTCGATCTGATGATGGTGTTGTTTTGGGCAATCTTCCGGTCTACGTCGGCAAGCAGCTTCTCGTGCGCCGCCAAACCTTTTTCTGCCGAGCTCTTGCTGTCAGACGTGCCCAGCTGACGCGACCGGCCATTCTCCCACATCCACACCTTGCCACCGGCGCTGTACGGCCTGCCGCCTGTGATGAAATCGCCGTTCTCATCCCGGGCGGGCCTCGCAAGTGTGCCGTCATTTCGCACATAGAACACCTGTTTCCCGCCACCGACATCGAACTCCTTGAACATTCCTTGGCCGGCCTTTATCTCCGCCAAGTTCTCTCGGCCTTCTTGCTTGACGCTCTCTAGCGCCAGCGCTTGCTTGATCTTTCCAGCTGCCATCGGGTCGTATTGCTCAGGCACATGTTGGATGAGCGACGTTGGTGCAGTCGCACGTGGCTTCTCCTGCGGCAGTGCATTGTCGGTTGGTGCCATGATCTTCTTGATCTTGCCACCGGCGCCAGCGTAGGTTGGGACCGAAGCACCTTGTGTCGGCACCCCGGCGCTCGGCGTCAAGTTCACGCCGGGCATCGTACCACCGCCGACCTGCACCGGCTTGTCGTACGCGTGGATGAAGCCTTGGGCTATCGCGCTTTGCTCGGCCGTCTTCTTGTCCAGGTCGAATCGATTCTTCTCCAGCGCCGCTCGTGCTGACTGCAAGAGCATGTCCTGTTGCCGTTGTTTGCGCAGGACCGTCTGCTGGATGAGGCCCGTGCCGCTGCGCGTGAGCGCATCAATGATCGACGCGACATCAACCCGCGGTTGCTCAGGCGATGGCTGGCCGACGTTGCCGAACGGACTCTGTGGTTGCGCGGTGTAGGGCATAAATCACCCAGCGTTGAAGAGGTAGTTCGGCTGGCCCACGCCGAACATCTGATGAATGCCACTGTTCGCCGGGTTCCACGCAGACGACGGATCTCCGAGCGGGTCTACTGGATTGATGCCGCCAAAGCTCGTGGCAGACAGCAACTCATTGGTATTGGTGCCCGGGCCGTCAACACCGCCAAGGCCCCCGCCCCCGCCCACGCCCCCTGTTTTCAGTGCACTGAGATTTTTCCCCGCCCCGTACACCGACGCGCCGGTCTCGACACCAGATGCGACCGACCCTAACAATGCCTGCGTGTACTGGTCCTTGTTCTCACGATACGCCTGGCGAATCTTGTTGCTCAGATCACGGCGCTCCAGCGCCATCTGCTGTCCGGTATCCGTCGTTATGCTCGAGGCGAGGTCGGTTCCACCACCAGTAGTCGACACCGGACCAGAAGGCGGCAATTCTACCGAGCGACCGAACACATTTATTTTCTTTCCAGCCGCATCGCCAACCATCGCAGCATTGATCGCGCCGGAACCACCCTGAAGGAGCCCGCGCGCCCCCAGCGATTCCGCTTCACTCTCGCGCGCGAGTCGCTGTTCGCGCGCGAGTCGCTTGGTCGAGATATCCGCCGATTGGCTGATGTAGCCTTTCTGGCGTTGCTTCCGCTGGTTCGCTTGGATGGCGCCGACACCAGCCCTGACGCCACCGACCACCAGTGCTGCGATGAGTGGTGCGATCCCATTGCGTCGCGATGGTGGCTTCACCACCCAGCGCAGACTACTACGATCCCCGGACAGCTTCATCGGATTCTCCTTGGTCCGTCAATGCTGGTCTCTGGGATGTGGCTCATACAATAATGTCCACCACGATGTTCGCGAGGTTCGCCGGCGCGATCGCGAACTTGATAGCGTTCTTTTCGCCAGCGTATCCGGATGTCACGCCACGGATCTTGAAGTCATACGCGGTGCCGCGGCTGTCCGGTCGATATCGACTCCCGCCCACATACACATGGACGAAATCTTCACTCTCGATGCGACGCGACAGAAAGAACTCCGTCTGTGCCCCAGTCCCCACAAAAATCTCACTGAAGTGTTGGTGTAGTCTGTTGTCGACCCTGTCTGGCGTCCCCTCGCCTTTCATGGTCCGTGGACTCGACTCAACCGCAAGCCAAGACCCTCAATCTGGAAGCGACGGTTGGCTGTGATCGTGTTCATGTCCACACTCAAGCGCCGGCCCGCTTTCGGCGTGAACGCGATCGGCACCGTGATGCGCTGACCCTTCTGACCCGTCACGAACAAGTACTGCCACGCGTTCCGGTACCGGTTTTTGACGATGTAGTCCGCTGCGGCCGGGATCAACAGTCCGGCAGTCGCGTTCCCGATACTCGTGTCGGTGCCAGAAATATCGACCCAAATATCACCCTCGGCGGGCGACGATGGCGCCGTTTTCTTGACCGTCAGTCGCACGGTCGCCAACTGCTTATCATCGACATACGGAATGATGTCGAACGCGAGTTCGATATCCACCGGAAGCAGATTGGCAGTCATCACGCGGTTCCCAGTACCGGAGCTCGCGACGGCTACGAATTGCGAGAAAATCGACGCATACGCTAGTCCGTACCAATTATTGTCGACTGGGCTCGCGACCAAGACCCACGCGATGCCGTCGAACGATGTCATGATCCGATTGCCCGATCCTGATGCTGCCACAGCGACCAGTAGCCCGAGTTCTTCGGCCGATGCCACACTCTGCCAGTTGTTGTCGGCTGCGCTGACCCGAATGGTCCACGCCGTGCCGTCGGGCGACGTCATCACGCGGTTGCCGGTACCAGTCTCAGCCACAGCAACGAACAACGTCTTCTCGGGCGACCATGTGACGCTCCTCCACCCATTTGTTGCCGCGCTGACCCGAATGGTCCACGCCGTGCCGTCGGGCGACGTCATCACCTGGTTGGTGTCAATGGTAGTGTTGGCCACAGCCACGAGTAACGAAAGTTCTGGCGACCAGCACACCGATTCCCACGCCTTATCCGCCGCGCTCGCACGCGCCGTCCAGTTGGTGCCATCGGGACTGGTCATCACACGATTGCCTGCGGCAACCGTACCGCCGCGCGCGACGGCTACAAACAAGCCGAGACTCGCCGCGTAGCAGACCGACGTCCACATCTTGGAACCGGCGGCCGACCGGAGCGTCCACACAATGCCGTCGGGCGACGACATGACGGCGCCGGCGGCCAACACGTTGTACGTCACTCGGTCCGCGAGGACGATGCCGTTGACCGACGGCGTACCGGTATACGTGACTTCGAGCTTGACATCGAAGTCTTGATTCATCTCGGCAATGAAGGTGATGATTTCGTCGGTCCATACCGAGCCGTCGTCGTAGGTGCTAATTCCCACTTGCGTCCATGAAGTGGAGGCCACGCCGTCGTTCTTGTAGATTTTCACGCGCATCAGGCCGCCGCCGGACTTCAACGTGGTGTCGACGTCATAATGGACACTAAAGGTGGTTTCGATGCCGTTCGCGCTGGCGAGATCACAGAAGGCCGCTGAGCTCGGCGCACCAAGCGTGATGCCTGCGGCGTCCGGCGTTCCGTTCAGTGTCAAGGCGAAATCGTCCGATGCCGGGGTCGCTGCGCCGCTTTCCGATACGGCGACATGCATTCCTGCGGGGGAGACTGCGACCGATTTCCATGCCTGATCGGCCGCACTGACGCGTATGGTCCAACTCCCCAGGCCACCGTTCGATGCCTCCCATTCGAGTGTCGCGAAAAGTTTGCGATAGACGCCATCACCGTCAGGACCGTACAGCGCGTGCGGGCCGATACCGAACTTGGGGAGCGGTGTGGCGATCGATCCGGTCACGAGTGCGTCACCAAACTTCTGCACGCTGACCTTGGCTGCCGTTGCCGTGCCCAAGAATCGCGCCTCACGATACTGGCGCTGACGCCTGAGATAGTCGCCGGCGGTGTACGTGCGACCGAGAAACGCCTGCCTGGAAAAACCACTCGTGCGCACATTGAACTTGATGAGCACCGTGTCGGTGCCGTACCCGCGACCTGATGTGGCGTTACACCACGGGATGCCAACGACGACCTGATCGAGCTCCCAGTCAGCGACCATCCACACCAGGTCGGCGTTGGTCTTGCCGGGATAGGTGTCCGCGTTCAGTGGGTTGGTCCAAATCAGATCCCAGTACCCGATCGATGTTCCCGAGAAGTTGCGCAGCCGTTTGTGATGCCGCTCGAAACTTCCCTCATCGAAGGCCCACATGCCCAACTCGCCCACGCCATACAAGAGTCCGTCCGGGCCTTCGACCATCGCGTTCGGACCGACGATATTCTCTGCTTTAGCGATGGGGTTAGAGCCGTCTGTGAGAAAGGAATTGCGACCGAAGCCGGCCAGGTAGTGCATCTGCTTATCGGTTCCGATCCAGAATCGCTTCCGCCACGTCAGGCCGCCGCGGATGATCTCGCCGCCATCGCCGATGAAAATGGCGTCACTGTCTGTGTAAAAGCGGTCCGTAGTGGCCGCTCCCTGATCATCGTTGCCCCATTTGAGCGGATTGGCGATGTTCGAGAACATGAGACGCGACGGGCCGTCCTTGCCACTGCCGCCCCTCGTATCGAAGCCCCAGCCAATCGCAAACGTGTTGTAGGCAGTGATTCCACGGAAGTAGAGCTGGGATGCTTTCGTACCACCCGACTTATCTGCTGAACGTGAGCCGGTTCCCAATGCGTCAAAGCTACTGATGGGCGCGAGAAGAATCGTTGTGCTCGCTGGTACGACGTAGGCGACATAGAGCCCCGGCGCCACATTGGGAGCGAAATTCTCGCGTGCGCCGATGTTCACGAGGAATACATTGATCGTTTCCGCGGCGTTCGTGACAGCGTATGCGCCCGGGAACTCCGCGACGGTCACCACCACGCCCTCCGACCGCACGGACAGTGCACCAAACGACGTGATGGCCGCTGCCGATGTGTTCTCGCGCACGAATTGTGCGAGCAGATATCGTAGGACGGCGCCGGCGTCCTTGCCTTCACCGACAGCGAGTTCGCTCGTGAAGTTGCCGCCGGATACGCTCTTGAGCTTGTGGAGTCCCGTCCACGCCGCCGGCGAGCCCTGGAGGTCAACCAGCGACACATAGTCGCTCGTGTCGCGCGAGGCGATGATCGCGCCGCGCGGGCCGATATCGTATCCGTCGCACGATCGCAGCTCATCGGTGCGCTGCGTATCGGCTGACCCTTCTTGGACTACACCAGCTGGCCAGCCGGGAATGTGCGCGATCGTTGGTCCGGTCATCCGCTAGCCACTCTTCGACATGGACGCGAGCACCGCCTGAAGCGTCTGGATGATCATGCCGCCGTGCGGCGACTGGAGCGCCGTCATCGACAGGCCGCAGAGCCGGAAGAACGCTTCCAACTGCATGTTCCGGTACGTCGAGAGCTTCCCGAACTCGGCCGCATCGCGGGTCGCATCCTTCGTCGAGAGGTACATCGCGAGTTCCACGACCAGCAGTTCTTCGAAGCGCACCGGGTAGCGCACATCCAGCGTCGTCGCGAGCGCGGACAGAGTCGCCGGCGCGTCGAGATGGAACAACTTCACGGTGTCCGACACGGCCGGATCGCCCGTGCCGACCGGCGAAATGATCGAGTTGCCCTGTCGGTACATCCGTGGCGCCAGGTGCCAGCCGCGGTCTTTTTCCTCGACCGGAATGACGTTGATCTTGAGGCCAGCGGCGACAACGCCACCGAGGCCCTCGATGCGGCGAATGTCGATCATGTCGGTGGGCAAGGTACCGATGCCAGCCGCGAGCACGATGTTCGCCGCCGCTGTGTGCTGCTCGGGCGCAGACACCGCTTTGAGTGCGTACAGCGTCTGGTAGATGCGGTTCAGGACTGGCATCAGCTCGCCGTCCGTGGCGAGCTTGCCGGGGTCGTTCGCGGTGCTCCGCGAATACGCGGCTTCGAGCAGTTGCTGGACGCTGGCTGGCATGGTGGACTCCGGTGGCGGTTATGAAAAAGCCCGCCTACCAGTGCGACTGATAGCGAGCCCGTTTGGTTGAAACGCGACTTGTGTCACTGCCCTGCAAGTTCAGACGATGCTGATAGCGTACTTGGTGCCGAGATAGGTGCGAACAAATGTGCGCTCGCTGGCCGTGAGTTCGCGATTGTACAGCGCGATCTCCGCGATGTCGATGTCGGTGCGCCCGAGCACTTGGTTTTCCGCGACTCCTGTGTCGAAGAATTGCGCGGTGGAGAACGGCCCCGTGGAGCCAACGAGATTTTCGCTTGGCGACAATCCGTTGCGCTGCACCCCGTTGGTGAAGTAGCCGAATCCCGTTCCGGCCACACGCGCCAGTTCGGCCACATGAAACACGCCGTTCTGTTCGGCGGCTGGCTCGGCGATGTTGACGTTCTGCCCCACAGTATGCGCACCGGTGAACTGGAGCCCGATGAGCGCGCAGTTGTACTCGGTCGTGAACCCGTTGTCGCTTCGGTTGATGCCGTAGCCAATGTTCGCGTTCTGCCGACATCCCGGCCCGTACCGGTACATGGGGGAAGTCGCCGTTTTCCACGCCATCACCGCGAACAGGGTGACGGTGCCGGCGTTGAAACTCGCATGCGTAAACCCTAATCTGCGATTGTCGCCCGCGCCGGAACCGACATGACGCGCCACCGGCTTGCCGTTGACAACGCCCGTCTTGAACACCGGATAGCCACTGGCGTAGCTCGGCTTCGTAAAGGTGTAGGCGTTCCCCTCCGACGAAATCCACGACGTCAGATTGTCGTCGTCGCTGAAGCCCACGATGGCATCTGCCTTGAGCCAGAGCGCGAGTCCTGGGATGGTCTCAGGCCCCACCACCACAGTCGGCGTCGCCGGCGTCGCGCGCGCGAAGCCAGCCATCATTCGCCGGTCCGAGAAGAGCGACTGCATCGCTGCTAGGTATCCAACAGCAGGTAGTCCACGACCACCGCCGCCGTGTTGGCCTTGAGTGCCGGAGCGGCCACGCCAAAGCGGAACAAGGCGAACTCGCCCGCCAGAATCTTGAGTGCGACGACGCCGGCAGACGCCGTGAACACCTCGACGAAGTTGATCGCGTCCCGGTTCACGATCAGGCACCACCCCGGCGTTGCCACGTCACCCAAGGGAATCGCGGTCGCCGACGTTGGAGCAGAAAACGAACGCCGGATGTACGCCGTGCCGGTCATCGTCGGCGCGATCGCCGATGGGCTGAACGCGGAACTGAGGGGGCCCTTGAGAAACGAGAGCAGGGCAGTTGCACTGATTTCAGTAGCCATGATGTAAGAAACCTCCTCTCTAGTTAGTAGTCTTGGAGAACGGCAAGCCGTGGTGTGACTGCTTCGCTGCCCACTGGCACGTAGGCGTTCCGCACCACATGGACGCCATACAGATTCTTCGACGACGCGGCACACTTGAAGCCAAGCATTTCCACGTCCGATTTGAGGACAAGATTCCCGTCCGCGCCCGCCGTGGCGTTGCCGACATAGACGGTCGGGAACGGGATAATGCCAACCAGACTCGCAAGTTCCGCATCGGTCGGCACGAACGGCGCGTTGTCCGCGATCAGTGCTGGCGGGCTGCTGAACAACCACAACTCGAGATTCGGCTTTGTTGCCTGGCTCGCCGAGTCCACCACCATCGCGCTCGTGATCATGCCCTTGCCGCCCAGTGATCGCGCGCAGTCAACAAACGTTATCACCGCCGAACCAGACGTCACGTCACCGATGACATCGCCAGCGGCGTACGGCGTCGTGTTGGCCGGTCGCGTCAGCGTCACAGCCGGGAACGCGCT
>Ga0315281_10002281_pt1 | contig 28478 bp, 25 predicted proteins | sample YL17G07_0_MG_FD_204540 | JGI IMG/M metagenome (GOLD analysis project Ga0315281, IMG submission 204540) | Sediment microbial communities from Yellowstone Lake, YNP, Wyoming, USA - YL17G07_0 | ecosystem: Environmental > Aquatic > Freshwater > Lake > Sediment | place: USA: Wyoming | collected...
CCCCGATGGTGCGCGTGCCGGCCAATACCCCCGAATATATTCAGCGCGTGCTGGACGGCGGTGCGCTCGGTGTCATCGCCCCGCACATCGGATCAGCGGAAGAGGCGCGCGCCGTCGTCAGGGCGGCGAAATTTCCACCGCTCGGCGAACGCGGCGCCGGCGGCGCCCTGCCGCATTTGGAATACCGGTCGTTCCCGACTGCGGAAGCCAACGCAGCGATGAACGACGCCACCATGGTGATCGTGCAGTTCGAATCCGCCGACGCGGTGGAGAAAGCGGAAGAGATCGCCGCGGTCGCGGGCGTCGACATGGTGCTGATCGGGGTCAACGACATGCTCGCCAGCATGGGGATTCCCGGCCAATACGAGCACGCCAAGGTGCGCGACGCCTATGCGCGCACCATCGCCGCCTGCCGCAAGCACGGCAAGCACGTCGGCGTCGGCGGCCTCTCGACGAAGCCGAAGTTGGCCGCCGAATTTATCGCCATGGGCGCCCGCCTGGTATCGACCGGGACCGACATTCAGTTCCTGCTCGCCGCCATGACCGAGAAGGCCACACAGGTACGCGGGATGTCGGTCTAATGTCAGCGCCGCAAACCATTCTCGGCGTCGTGCCCACGCCACCTTCGTTCGAAGTGCCGAAAAACGCCTGCGACTGCCATGTGCACGTCTTTGGCCCGCCCGAACGGTTTCCCTTCTCAGCAAATCGCCTCTACACGCCCGGGCCGGCTTCGGTCGACGACTTGTTGGCCCTGCACCGGACGCTGCAGATCGAACGGGTCGTGATCGTGCATCCGAGTCCCTACGGCGCCGACAACTCCTGCACGCTCGACGCCGTACGACAACTCGGCGGTCGCGCGCGCGGCGTTGCCGTCATCGACGACAGCATTACCGATGCGATGCTCGCCGACATGCATGCGGTCGGGGTCCGCGGCGTGCGCGTCAATCTGGAGTCTTACGGTCAGAGCGACCCCGCTGTGGCCAAGCGGCAATTGCAACAGGCGGCCGAGCGGGTGACTGCCCTCGGCTGGCACGTGCAGACCTATACCAATCTTGCCATCCTCACGGCGTTGCACGACGTTATACTGGCGCTACCGACGACCCTGGTGGTCGATCACTTCGGCCGCGCGCCGGCGGCGCACGGCACCAGCCAGCTTGGGTTCGAGCAATTCTTGGCGCTGCTCCGCAGCGGCAAGGTCTATGTGAAAATTTCCGCGCCCTACCGCATCTCGCAGCAGCCGCCTTATCCCGACGTTGCGCCGATGGCGCGCGCCATGATCGCCGCTAACCCGGATCGCATCGTTTGGGGCAGCGATTGGCCGCATCCCGGCACCGCCAAGCGCGCGCCGGCTGGGATCGAGCCGTTCCGGCCGGAAGACAACGGTGCAGCGCTGAATCGGCTTGCGGAATGGACCCGGAGCCCGGCAGAACTTAAGAAGATTCTGGTCGACAATCCGGCGCAGCTTTATCAGTTTTAGATTTTAAAAAAGCAGGGAGGAACTTATGTGGCGGAAGTTCGCAGCAGGCGCACTGATCGCGGCAACCATCAGCGCCGCCGCCCAGGCTGAAGTCAGCGAAGTGCGGCTATCGAAGCAGTTCGGCCTGCCCTACCTGCCGATGATCGTCATCGAAGCGCAGCAACTCATCGAGAAAAACGCCAAGGCCGCGGGTCTCGGTGACGTCAAAACCTCATGGACGCAACGCGCCGGCCCGGCGGCCGAGCTTGACGCCCTGCTCGCCGGACAGGCCGACTTCATCGGGCCGGGCGTTCCCACGCTGGCCACCATCTGGGACAAGACCGTCGGCACGCCGCAGGAGGCGCGCGCGCTCATTGCCATGCAATCGATGCCGTATGTTCTGGTGACGCGAAACCCGAATGTGAAGACGATCGCCGACTTCACCGATAAGGACAAGATCGCGCTGCCGGCGGTCAAGCTCACCGGCCACGCCATCGCTTTGGAGATGGAAGCCGCCAAGATCTGGGGCTTCGATCGCTACGACAAGCTCGACTCGATCACCATCACCCGCTCGCATGCGGATTCGGCCGCGGCGGTGATGTCCGGCCAATCGGAGATCAATTCGCATTTTGCCAGCTCACCGTTCTATTATTACGAACTGGCGACACCGGGCATTCATCAGGTGCTCAAATCATACGATGTCGTCGGCGGCAAGCACACCAATGGCACGCTGGTGACGACAAAGAAATTCCATGACGCCAATCCGAAGCTGTGCGGGGCGATCATCGCGGCGTTCAACGAGGCCAACGCATTCATCAAGGCGCATCCGCGCGAGGCCGCGCAAATCTATCTGACAGTAACCAAGGACAAGAACCCGGTCGATGCACTCGAGAAGATGGTGGCCGATCCCGACGTCGACTACACGACGACGCCGGTTAATGTGATGAAATTCGTCGAGTTCATGCACAAGGTCGGACGCATCAAAAAGAAACCGGACTCCTGGAAGGACCTGTTCTTCCCCGAAGCCCATGGCTTGAACGGCAGCTAAGTTGGAGAGCCATGGCGACAATCAGTAATACCTCCCCAGCCGAAACGGCGCAGGGCCAAGTCTACGCCACGGCGGAGGCGGCGGAGGCGTTCGGCCGCCGCCTGCTGGTCGCGCACGGCTTGTCGGAGCAGGATGCCGGCATCGTCGCCGGCTGTCTGGTCCGCGCCGACCTGCGCGGCGTCGACACCCATGGACTGCAATATTTGCCGCAGTACATCGACCGGGTGCGGCGCGGCCTGGTCAATCCAAAGCCAAATCTGGTGGTCGAGCGCGTCACCCCGATGATCGGCTCGCTCGACGGACAAAACGGCTATGGTTTCGTGGTCGCGACCAAGGCCATGGCCGCGGCCATCGCCATGGCGAGCGAATTCGGCGTCGGCATCGTCTCGGCGCGCCGCAGCACCCATTTCGGCATGGCCGCCTGCTATGTGCTGCAGGCCATCGAGGCGGGATATCTCGCGCTGGTCTTTACCAATGCCTCGCGCGCCATGCCGCCCTGGGGCGGACGCGAGGCCCTGCTCGGAACCAGTCCGTTTGCCGCCGGCGCGCCTTCCGGCAACGAGGTGCCCTACGCCCTCGACATGTCGCCGGCGGTGGCCGCGCGGGGAAAAATCCGACGCGCTGCCCGCCGCGGCGAGACGATTCCCCTCGGCTATGCGCTCGATGCGAAGGGTCATCCCACCACCGATCCGAAAGCGGCGCTCGACGGCGGCGTCGTGCTGCCGATCGGCGGCCCGAAAGGCTCGGCGATAGCGATGCTGATGGACATCATGGGCGGCGTCATCTCGGGCGCCGCCTATGCCGGCGATGTCCGCAACCAGTTCCTCGATTACGACCAGCCGCAGAATGTCGGCCATTTCTTCCTGGCCATGAAGCCCGACCTGTTCGTGACGAAAGATGAATATTTCAAGCGCATGGATACGCTGGTGCAGCGCGTCCACAATTGCCCGACGGCGGAAGGCTTTTCCGAGATCCTGATGCCCGGCGAGATCGAAGGCCGGCTGGAAGCGGCGCGCCGCCGCACCGGCATTCCCTACAACATCAAGGAAGTCGCCGCGTTGCAGCAGGAGGCCGCCAAGGCCGGGCTGCCGGCGCTGCCGGTTTCGAACGCCCCGCTGGCGGCGGACACGCCATGAAAATCAACGATTACGATATCGACATTGTCGTTCAGGGCTTTCCCGGCAAATCGGTGTGCCATGGCGGGCTGGGCTGGAGTTCGGTGGTGCTGCTGCGCGCGCATGGCCGGGTGGCGCTGATCGATGCCGGATCGTTCGGCATGCGGACGATGCTGATCAAGCGCCTGGCCGATCACGGGCTGAAGCCGGCCGACATTACCGATCTACTGCTCACCCACTCCCATCACGATCATTCCGTGAACTGGACGCTGTTTTCCCAGGCCCGCATCGTGATCGGCGCCGAGGAACTCGCCTGGTCCCTGCAGGAGCCGTGGGGCGAAACGCCAGTGCCCGAACTCTATGTGCGCGAGCTCGACAGCTGGCCGACGCTGCATCGGGCGGCCGAAGGCGAAGAAGTGTTTCCCGGCATCACCGCTTATCTCGCGCCCGGCCACACGCCCGGCCATCTGATCTTCCTGTTGCGAACCGCCGAACGCGACGTGATCTTCACCGGCGACGCCGCCAAGAATCGCGCCGAGTTGGTCTCGGGAACTACCGACATGACCTACGACGCCGCGATCAACAAAGCCTCGATCGATGCGATCTGGAGGCTGTGGCGGCGGCGGCCCGGCACAATCGTGGTGCCCGGCCATGACGTTCCGATGGTGCTGGAAAACGGCCAGACAAAATATATCGACAAACGCGAAGCCGCCATCAGCGCCTGGTTCGGCGACGACATGGAAACCACCATGCTGTTCCAGCTGACGACCTGAGCGGCGGCTTCGGCGCAATGAGAACTTGCGCATGATCGTTTCCGAAAACCGGTTGCCATCCCGGATCAAGTCCGGGACAGGCTTTTTCGGGATCATGTGCTGAAGCCGAACAGCCGCGCCGGGTTGGCCACCAGGATGCGCTGGCGCATCGCCGCATCGGGCGCCCATTCGCCGCGCAGGATATTAGAGATGGATGGCGCCGACACGATCGGCCCGCCGGCTCCGCCCTATTGGGCGCGGATGTTGCCTTCCTTGACGACGCGGCCCCATTTGACCATTTCCGTCTTGATGTATTCGCCGAACTCAGCCGAACTCATCACGACCGTGGCAGCGCCCTCGCGGGCAAGTTGCCCTTGCAGGTCCGGAGATTTCAAAACCGCCTGAACTTCCTTGTACAATCGCTCGACGATCGGCGCGGGCGTGCCGGCGGGCGCGACAATACCCCACCAATTATCCGCCACGTAGCCGGGCACGCCGGCCTCGGCGATCGTCGGCACGTCCGGCAGCACCGGGCTGCGGTTGGCGCCGCCGGTCCCCAACGCCTTCAGCTGCCCGGATTGAATAAAGGGCGTGGTCTGAATCAGCGAGCTGAACATAATCTTGACATGCCCGCTGATCACGTCCTGCATCGCCGGACCGCCGCCTTTGTACGGCACGTGCATAATGTTGACGCCGGCCGTGAGCTTGAACAATTCCCCGCCAAGATGCTGGAAGCTGCCGACACCGGCGGAGGCATAGTCGAGTTCTCCCGGTTTCTGCTTAGCGAGAGCGAGCAGATCTTTCACCGAATTGACCGGCAGCTGCGGATTGACGGCGAGCACGTTCGGCCCGGTGGCGAGAATGGCAATCGGCGTGAAGGAATTGATCGGATCGTATTTGAGCTTGTACAGCGCCGGGTTGACCGCGTGCGCAATCGATACAATCAGCAGCGTGTATCCATCCGGTGCCGCATTGGCCGCGGCCTCCGTCCCGATTACGCCCCCGGCCCCTCCGCGATTGTCGACGAAGACCTGCTGTCCCAATTTCGCGCTGAGTTGATGGGCGACCAAACGACCGACGACATCGTTGCTGCCGCCGGCCGGGAACGGAATGATCAATCGCACCGGTCTATTCGGATAGTCGGCGGCGGCGGCCGGCGCGAGCGCCAGCAGCAAAGCCGCGGCTTTGGTCAGTCGTGACAGCAGATTCGACATCGCGCCGCCCGCCGCTGTGTGAGACATCGTCAGCTTGGCCAATTAAGGTCCATTTTACCGAGCAAGCCAACCCTGTTTTTGGTCATTCTGATCCTAATATCGCGCACACATAGTTTGTGGGCGACCGATGACACAAAAACGGCGCGCTGCAGGGGCGAGGCTTCGAGGTGCGCGACGATGAGAACCTCGACCGCCACGCCATGATTGATCGGTTGAAGTTTTCCGGCTTTAGGCCTTGGGCAATATTATTCTTCCGCGTATCGGTGCGGCTTTAAGCAGCGCGCCATGAACGGCCTCCCAGACGGCAGAGACAAATGGCCCCATACTGCCCCATGTGGCTCGGCAGAGACCGCACATCGCCACTCTCTGCCGCGTAAAAGCACGAGGATTCGCGGCCTTTGTAACAAGGCCAGCGAGTTTGGCGGCTCGGAGGACTGCGTGGTGGCGGACGCCGTCGCTGGCGAACGCGTCTACAGTTTCCGGTTCTCTGCTAACGGGGATTTTTACAACATAACGGCCTCTAGCGCTCCAAAGACCTAAAATATTGACAAATATTGACGCCGACATAGGGCATTAGCGCAAATTCCCTCATCAACGAAACAGGGATTTTCATCTGCCAAAACACAAATCATTGCCGGACGATGTTTTCGGTACGCATAAAGAGCTCTCCAATCGGCACGCGGCTATTGACGAACGCTTTCTGTATGCATGACAATCTTCGAATGGCCGCACCGTTGGCCAGAGTGCACGTGGCCAAGCGGGTTGCACGGAAAGTGTTCGCTTGCAAAACAAGGTCAATAAGAACCGCCCAAGCACGAACGCGGTCAACCCGTTCGACCAAAAATACCTCAAGGGAGGAACACCGACATGAAAAAACTATCGTCCGAAAAATTGCTTGGGCTCGCAGCCATTGGTTTGGTTGCCGGCGCCAGCTTCTTCGCGCTTCCAAAATCGATCGAAGCGCAGACCACGACGATTAAAATCGCTTATGTGGATCCGCTGTCCGGCCCGATGGCCGGCATTGGCGACACGGGCCTAAAGACCTTCCAGTTTATTGCCGAAGAGATCAACGGCAAGGGCGGCGCCAACAGTCGTAAGCTCGAAATCGTACCGTTCGACAACAAGCTGAACGCGCAAGAAACGATCGTTCAAGTACAAAAGGCCATCGACCAAGGCATTCGCATCATCACGCAAGGTAACGGAACGTCGTTTGCGATCGCGATCTCGGAGTTTGTGACCAAATACAACGAACGCAACCCCGGCAAGGAAGCGATTTATCTCAACTACGCCGCGGTCGATCCGATTCTCACAAACGACAAGTGCAGTTACTGGCACTTCCGCTGGGATGCAAACACCGACATCAAGATGGAAGCCATCACGAGCTTCATGAAGGGCCGCACGAGTATCAAGAAGGTGTATCTGATCAATCAGGACTACGCGTTCGGCCACGGCGTCCGCGACAGCGCCATAAATATGCTCAAGGTGAAGCGTCCGGATATCGAGATCGTCGGCAACGAATTGCACCCGCTCGCGAAGGTCAACGACTTCTCGCCCTACATCGCCAAGATCAAGGCATCGGGCGCTGACAGCGTGATAACCGGCAATTGGGGCAGCGACTTCGCGCTGCTGGTGAAAGCGGCGGCCGATGCCGGGCTTCAGGTCGACTGGTACACGTTCTATGCAGGCGGCACCGGCGGCCCGACGGCGATGAAGCAAGCTAATCTGGCGAACCGCGTATTCGCGATCGGCGAAGGGTTCGCCAATGTGCCTCATGCGCCTTCCCAAACCTTCGAAAAAGGTCTTCGCGAAAAGTATGGCGTGGGCCTGTTCTATCCGCGTGCCGTGAACGAAATGCGGATGCTGGCGCAAGCTATCAACCAGACCAAGTCTGACGACCCGAAGAAAATCGCTGCAGTTCTGTCGGGCATGAAGTTCGAGGTCTTCAGCGGTGGCGAAGGCTATATGCGCGCCGACGATCACCAGTTCTATCAGCCGATGTATCTCGCAAGCTTCGGTCCGATCAAAGCGGATCAACCCTTCGATGAAGAGAAAACCGGATGGGGCTGGTCGATCGCAGGAAAAATTGAAGTCAAGGATACTATCGTCCCGACCACCTGCAAAATGAACAAGCCCGTATAACGGGACTAAAGAGAAGCGTCCGGCCGAAGCAATCCGGCCGGACGCCTCCTTTTCGTTCGGACAGTGGGCAGGGCGCTGTGGCTGAACTCATTATCATTTCGACGCTGAACGGCGTGCTGTATGGCATGTTGCTGTTCCTGATGGCGAGCGGACTGACGCTCATTTTCAGCATGATGGGCGTTCTCAATTTCGCGCATGCAAGCTTCTACATGCTCGGCGCATTTCTGGGTTATCAGATCAGCAAGTGGGCCGGCTTCGTCCCTGCGCTCTTCCTTGCGCCGTTGATCGCCGGCGGTTGCGGCGCTCTCGTCGAACGTTTCGGACTTCGCACCGCGCACAAGCACGGCCATGTCGCCGAGCTTCTGTTCACCTTCGGACTCGCATTCGTACTGGAAGAAGTCATCCAGATAATCTGGGGCAAACTCGCAGTCGACTATCGCGTGCCCCCGCTCCTCGATTTCAGCGCGTTCACCGTCTACGCGACGAACTATCCGGCCTACAAGACGTTCATGCTACTGTTCTCGATTGCGATCTTTGTCGGCCTTATTCTGATGCTGACCAAGACCCGCACGGGTCTCATCATTCAGGCGTCGCTGACGCATCCTCATATGGTGGCGATGCTCGGCCATAACGTGCCGCGTGTGTTTATGCTGGTGTTCGGCCTCGGCACCGCGCTCGCTGCGATTGCCGGCGTGATCGCGGGCCCCGCGCTCGTCACCCAATCCAACATGGCGGCGCTGCTTGGGCCGATTCTCTTCGTGGTCGTCGTGGTGGGCGGCCTTGGTTCATTGTCGGGCGCCTTCGTTGCGTCGCTCCTGATTGGACTTCTGCAGACCTTCGCCATCGCCGCCGATTGGTCACTCGCAAGAATTTTTGGCCAATATTTCCAGCCGGCTTCCGGTACGATTCTCAATGACATATGGACGGTGACCGTCGCCCAGGTCGGGCCGCTGTTGCCCTATCTGCTGCTGGTGCTCGTGCTGATCTTCCGTCCGACCGGCCTCATGGGAACGCGTGACACATGAGCGGGCCCACAACGACGATGCTGCCCAGCGCGAATCGTACCAGCATCGGAGCCCGGATAAGGAGCTACAGCCTCTGGATCGGGGCCGGGATCGTCTTGCTGATCTTGCCGGTCGTGTTCCCGTCCGGCACCGCGCATACGACGATGTGCCTGATGGCGATCATGATCGTGTTCGCGCTGTCCTATAACTTGCTGCTCGGCCAGACCGGGATGCTCTCGTTCGGCCACGCGGTATATTACGGCATGGCCGCTTTCGTCACCGCCCACGCGATGAACTGGGTAGTCAGAAACGGCGCTCCGATCCCGCTTCCGTTGATTCCGCTTGTCGGCGGTTTGGCGGGCCTATTCTTCGGCATCGTTTTCGGTTCGGTTTCGACCAAGCGGGGCGGCACTGCCTTCGCGATGATATCGCTCGGCCTCGCGGAACTCGTTGCATCGAGCTCGCTCGTGTTACGTAGCTTCTTTGGCGGCGACGAAGGCATCAGCACCAACCGGACGAAGCTCTTGACCATGTTCGGCTGGGATTTCGGCCCGCAAATTCAGGTCTATTACCTGATCGCGGCGTGGTGCTTGTTGTGCATGATTCTGATGTACGCAATCACCCGCACGCCTTTAGGCCGGATGTGCAATGCCGTGCGCGAAAATCCCGAGCGCGTCGAGTTCGTTGGCTATAATCCACAGACCGTCCGTTTTATCGCGTTCTCGTTTGCGGGCTTGTTCGCGGGCATCGCCGGTTCGCTGGCCGCAATCAATTTTGAACTTGCGACGTCCGGCGACGTAGGTATCGGGCGTTCGGGCGTGGTATTGCTGGCTGCCTATATAGGCGGCGTTGGCTTCTTTGTCGGCCCGATCCTGGGTGCGATTTTGGTGACCCTTCTATCCTTGAGGCTCAGCGACGTCAGCGAAATATGGCAACTCTATTTTGGCCTCCTGTTCATCGGCATGATTATTTTCTCGCCGGGAGGATTATCGGGCCTTCTGATGCGTCATGCGCCGCTGTGGCGCGGGCCGCTTGGAATCCGTCTCGCCGGTTTCGGAAAGCTTCTGCTCAGCTACCTGATCGCGCTTATCCCAGCGCTCGTGATGATTGCGGGCGCGGTGCTTCTGGTCGAGATGGTTCATCATGTCGCGCAAAAGACGGCCGAAGGTCCGACAATGCATTTTCTGCGGCAGAATGCATGGACCATCGACACACGGTCTTATACGCCGTGGATCGCGGGAATCGTCATGACGATCGGCGGCTTCTATTTATTTCGCATGACCTGGCCGATTATTGAGCGTGCATGGAATGACGCGGCCGCGCAGACGCGACGAGGTGCGGTATGACGTCCGCCGTTGAACTCCGCGGATTAGAGAAGCGCTTCGGTAAAACCGGGATCATCCGCGGCGTCAACCTCGACGTTCGCCCAAGCGAGCGTCATGCGGTCATCGGCCCGAATGGCGCCGGAAAGTCCACGCTATTCAATCTAATCAGCGGTCGGCTCGTTCCGTCGGCAGGCTCGATCCATCTGCGCGGCGAGAATATCACAGGCCTGCGCCCTTACGAAATCAATCGCCGCGGACTTTCGCGCAGCTTTCAGGTCACCAACATTTTTCCAAGACTGAGCGTCTGGGAAAATGTACGTTGCGCAGTGTTGTGGTCGATGGGCTATAAATATTCGTTCTGGCGCAATGTCGATAAGCTCGACGATGTGCGCGAACGCACGCAGCAGATTCTCGAGCAGATTAACTTGATCGACCGCCGACAGCTTCCAGCGGGCGTGCTGACTTACGCGGAGCAGAGGGCGCTGGAGATCGGCGTTACCATCGCCGGCGGCGCCGACATTATCCTTTTGGACGAGCCGACAGCCGGCATGAGCCGCAGCGAAGCAGAGCATGCCGTTTCGCTCATCCGCCGCATCAGCGAGGGCCGCACTCTCATCATCATCGAACACGACATGGGTGTAGTCTTCGATCTCGCCGACCGGATTTCCGTGCTGGTTTACGGGCAAATCATCGCCACCGATCAACCCGCGAAGATCAAGGCAAATCCAATGGTGCAACAAGCTTATCTTGGGGCCACCGCAGCATGATGCTTGAAGTCAAAGATCTTCATGCCTTTTACGGCAAGAGTCACATCTTGCAAGGTGTGACGCTTAGCGTCGCTGATGGCGAGATCGTTAGCATTCTCGGCCGCAACGGGGTCGGTCGCTCGACCACGCTAAAGGCGATCATGGGCGACGTGCCGCCACGGGGCTCGGTCGTGTTCAAGGGCAAGCAACTCGCCGGCCTAAAGTCATACCAGATTGCGCATTGCGGCCTCGGGTATGTGCCGGAAGACCGTTCGATCTTCTCCTCCCTCACGGTCGAGCAGAATTTGATCCTCGGCGAGAAATCGGCGCGCAAGAACCCGCGCTGGTCGATCGAGGATGTCTATAACCTGTTTCCATTGCTGCGCGAACGCGCCGATACCGACGCGGGTGTCCTCTCCGGCGGCGAGCAGCAAATGCTCACTGTTTGCCGCACACTGATGGGTGACCCCGATTTGATCATGGTCGATGAGCCGACCGAGGGACTGTCGCCGCAGATGACAGAGCGCGTGGCCAGTCTTCTCAAACGCATCGCCGAGCGAAAAACTTCAATCTTGCTGGTCGAGCAGAAGCTTACGATCGCTATGCGCATTTCGCACCGGCTTTACGTCATGGGCCATGGCCGGATGGTGTTCGAAGGAACGCCCGCCGATCTCGAAAAGAATCACGCCGTGCGCAGCGAATGGCTGGAAGTCTAATTCTTCCAGATCAGGTTGCACCTGTGCCTGTCGTAAATCAAATCCGGACATATTGATGATGCAGCCCGCCCAGGACCGGACGGCAAAGAATGTGACCGACGGTCCCAATAGCACGCGGTACCGGCGCATCCTTCTCCAGGGACAAATGCGTGCGCACCTCATTGTAGTATTTCATGTAAGATTGCAGCACGTGACGAAGATGTCGTTTGCCCAAGACGATGATATGATCGACGCATTCCCTGCGGATCGAACCGATCAGCCGTTCGGCATATCCGTTTTGCCATGGGGAGCGTGGCGACGTCGGTCGATCACGAATGCCCATGGATCGAAGTCTTCGGGTGAAGATCTCACCATAGGCCCTGTCCCGATCCCGGATCAGATAACAGGGAGCCTGTTCCCAGCCGCAAGCTTGCGTGATCTGATTGGCGATCCATTCTGCGGTCGGATGCGCGGTGACGCCAAACCATAAAATATGTCGCCGGCCGTACCCCATGATCAGCAAGCCATAGAGTAGACGAAACGAGATCGTCGGCACGACGAACAGATCCATCGTCGCGATGCCGTCGGCATGATTATGAAGGAACGTCTTCCAGCCTTGAGATGGCGGGTTTCTTCGCCTGGCCATATACTTGGCCACGCTCGTCTGTCCGATATCGCTGCCGAGCTTGAGTAGCTCTCCGTGGATCCGCGGCGCACCCCACAGCGGATTGGCAATGCTCATCGCGCGGATCAGCCGGCGGATCTCCGGCGGCACAGTAAGCCTGCCACCACAGCGGCGCGACTTCCAGCGCCAATACGACCTGAAACCCGCGCGATGCCAGCGGACAATGGTGTTCGGCTTAACGATCGCCAAAGCACTGCAAACTCTAGGGAACAACCGATAGAGACCAACGAATATCAATCGGTCGATGGTACTGAAGGAGAGTTTCTTTGGAGCAGCCCGCCGCAGGACGTTTATCTGCTGCCGCAAGGCCAAAATCTCAGCCTCGAGCGTTATCCGAGACCGGAGCAGATCGACGACCGTCCAGCCAATAAGTCTGCAAAGATCCCTCATCCCACAACAGGATTGCCTGATTCTCGATCAACGGCCAGCCGGATGAGGTTTGCGACAAGGACAACCTTGTCCTTGATGCCCTATGTCATGTTTCACCTATTGATTTACATTTCGATAGAGCCAATAATTCGATAGAGACAATAAATTGGGTTCGACGTCGTCGCTCAACGATAAAGCGTTCAGGGAGGATCCTATGGGTTCAGTTTTTACACGCCGCGCCGTGGTCGCGGGCGGTGTTGCGGCGCTGGCGCTCGCTTCGTCGCGCACCAGCTATGCCCAGACCAAGCAGAAGCTCAAATTCAGTTGCGCCTTTACCGAAACGGATCTGCGGGCTGAGGCCTACAAAGCATTCGCGGCGGCCATCAAGGACGACTTTGAATTTGAGCCTTACTGGAACAATACGTTGTTCAAGCAAGGCACCGAGCTCGTCGCCCTGCAGCGCGACAATCTCGACCTGGGTAATCTCGCGCCCGCCGACATTTCCAAGCAGATCCCGGCCTGGTCGCTGATGACCTCCGCCTATCTGTTCCGCGACTCCGACCATATGAAGAAAGTCTTCAAAAGCGACGTTGGCAATGAATTCATCAAAATGGCCAAGGATCAGCTTGGCATCCAGATCATCGCGCCGGTATATTTCGGCTCGCGCAACGTCAATCTCAAGCCGAACAAGGAGATCAAGACGCCCGCTGACATGGCGGGCGTCAAGCTTCGCATGCCGCCGGGTGAATTCTGGCAGTTCCTCGGTGAAGCGCTCGGCGCCAATCCGACGCCGGTCGCGTACGCGGAGTTGTACACTGCATTGCAGACCGGCACCGTCGACGGTCAGGACAATCCGCTGGTCTCGAGCAAGCTGATGAAATTCGACGAGGTGACATCGCAGTTCATCCTCACCCGCCACGTCATCGGTTACGATCTCATGGTGATCCGGTCGAAAATCTGGGATGCGATGTCGCCGGCGCAGCGGGCCAAATTTCAGGCCGCTGCCGACAAGACGATGGACGAGTTGATGGCGAAATATAATGCGCAGGAAGCGGAAGTCATCGACTACTTCAAGAAGGAGGGCAAGAAGGTCTATGAGCCGGACCAGAACGCATTCCGGACGTTCGCGCAAAAGCGCTACGTCGAGAAATACGGCAATGACTGGCCAAAAGGCGCGTTGGAACGCATCAACGCTGTCAAATAGTTTTTGTTACGACAAAACACTCAGCCTGGTATTGGCCGTCATCATCGCTGATGACGGCCAAACTTCATGCGGGCGGTAAATCGATTTATCCCGAAAGATAAGCGGACGGGGAAAATCATGACCTTTGAAGACTCGGTCGTTCTTGGCCGATGGCTCCGCAAAAGAGCGGAGAATGTCGCTGTCGCTTTGCTGTCAACGATGTTCGCGTGCTTCATCGTCCAGATCTTTTTCCGTTATGTTCTCAACAACCCGGTGGGTTGGACGGAAGAAGTTATCGTAACGACCTGGCTCTGGACGGTGCTCTGGGGAGCAGCGTTCATTCTTGGCGAGGTCGAAGAAGTCCGCTTCGACATCCTCTACTCGAATATCTCTGAAAAATCGCAACGCATCTGTACGGTCTTGACTGGGAGCGCTCTTGTTTTTCTGTACGGCGTCTCGCTGCCGGCCTCCTACCAGTATGTGAGCTTCATGAAGGTGGAGCGGTCAGCCTATCTGCATGTGCCGATCAATGCGATGTATTTTGTCTACATTATTTTCGCCGTCGCCTGCATCGGCCGTTATGTCTGGCTGGTATATCGCGCCATTCGTGGTGGGATATCTCCCATCACCAATCCGCCAAGGTCGGCGACTGACCATGCCGCTTAGTCCCTTTGCGCTTTGCATCATTGCGATCACGGCTCTCGCGGCTCTCGGCTTGCCGATCGGCCACTCGATGATCGCCGCTTCGATCTTCTACCTGCTGCTGTCGGGGCTCGATCTCGGCACCGCCGCCGAGCAGATCCTTAATGGCCTTTTCAACAGCTACGTCCTGCTGGCTATACCGCTCTTCATCCTGGCGGCCGATCTCATGAACATCGGCAGCCTAACCGACCGGCTTTTGCAGTTTTGCCTGGTGTTGGTCGGCCGCTTCCGTGGCGGGCTCGGGCACGTCAACGTCGTTGCCAACATGATTTTCGCTGGCATGTCCGGATCGGCGATTGCCGACGCGGTCGGCATCGGTCGCATCATTATCGGCATGATGACGAAGAATGAGAAGTATCCGATCGCCTATGCCGGCGCGATCACCGCATCGGCCGCCGTCATCGGACCGATCATTCCGCCCTCGATCCCGATGGTTCTCTATGCCCTGATCTCGGATGCGTCGATTGGCTATTTGTTTCTTGGCGGCTTTGTCCCAGGCATCCTGCTCGGCATCAGCTTTAGGGTCATGAACGCCATTATCGCGCGCCGACGGAATTTTCCGGTCGAGCCGAAAATCCCAATGCGCGACATTCCGAGAATCACAATCAGAGCATTTCCCGCGCTGATGCTGCCGGTTATCCTGCTATTTGGCATCTACGGAGGCGTGATGACGCCGACCGAAGGTGCTGCCGCCGCAGCCTTCTACGCGTTGTTTGCATCGACCGTGCTGTATCGGGCGGTGACATGGAAGCAGTTGTATGAAGCCATTCTCACCAGCGGTAAGGCATCGACCTCTGTCGGCATGTTGATCGCCGGCGCCATGGCCTTCAACTACGTGGTGACGATAGAGAACGTCCCCAATTCGCTTGCGCGCTTCATGGGCAGTTACGATCTGTCCGCGGGTGGCTTCCTTCTGCTCGTCAACATTATCTTGCTGATCCTCGGTTGCCTGCTGGAGGGCAGCACGATCCTGCTTGTCGTAGTTCCCATTTTCATTCCAACCGCAAAGGCGCTTGGCATCGATCTGGTTCATTTCGGCGTGGTGGTTATCGTCAATATCATGATCGGGCTTCTTACGCCGCCTTACGGACTGTTGCTCTTCGTTCTGGCCAGCATGACCAAGCAGCCGCTTTGGACGATAGTCCGAGAGGCCGCGCCGTTTATATTGGCGTCAATTTTAGTTCTCGTGATCATCACCATCTTGCCGGAATCGATTCTCTGGTTACCGCGCCTGATGGGATACAAGGGGTGAAGTAATGAGCAAGCCGATATACATTCTCAACGGACCAAATTTAAATCGACTCGGCAAGCGCGAGCCCGAGATTTACGGAAAAACCACGCTCGCCGAGATCGAAGCGTCATGCCGAGCCGAAGCTCCTGACATGGCCATCGAATTCAGGCAGTCGAACAGCGAGGCCCAGTTGATCGACTGGATTCACGAGGCGATTGACGGAGGTAGCGCGATCGTTATTAACCCGGCGGCTTATACGTTCACGTCAATCGCGATTCTCGATGCGCTCAAGATGTTTCCAGGTCCCATCATCGAACTTCATATTTCGAATATCCATCGTCGCGAGGCTCATTATCATCATTCGTATGTTTCCAAGGTCGCGACGGCGGTGATTGCCGGTCTGGGCCCGAATGGATATCGCACGGCTGTGCGCGCGCTGCGCAATATGCTCTGAAACATCGCCCGGCCCGTTAAAAGCGCATCAAATATCGACTTCCGCCCGTGCGGACGATCACACCCTAGCATACCGCGGATCGAATGCTGTGCTTCGGATCACAGTGCGAAAGGGCCGCTAATGTCCCGTATGGTCAAAAAATTAAAACGGCCGCAAAGATGGCAGCCCCCAAGCTTCCCCCATGAAGCAGCTCAGTCCGCCGTTTCCGACGGCGCCCCATGGGCCTTCTTCGAAATAGCTGTCTGGCTTATGGTACATTGCGGTGCCGACCACCGCGACCACGCGGCCGAGACGGCCGCTGCGGACAATTTCGACCGCTTTAGCCATCAGCGGATTGTGCTGACGGTGGTGGCCCGTCAGCAACGGCACCTTGGCTCTCTCGGCCGCATCGCAAAGCCGCTCGACGGCTTTGATCGAGTCGGAAATCGGCTTCTCGATTAGCGCCGGAACTCCCGCGGCGACGCAGACCAGACCCTATCCCACATGCAGTTGATTGGGCGTGACCAGGATGACGCCGTCCGGGAGATCGCGGGCGAACAGTTCGGCGAGCGAAGCAAAGTGTGGAACCTCCGCCTTGATGGCGAGGCCCGCGGCTGCCGACGCCGGATCGACGATGGCCGACAGCTTGCACTCGCGGCTTCTGACCAAAACGTCGATATGTCGCCGCCCCATCCAGCCAGCGCCCGCGACGGCGATGCGCAGAAGTGTCCTCATCCGGATGTTGCCGGGTCGCGCGACAGCCGCGCCTGCGCGTTGAGGCGGATCGGCGCATTGATCGCGCCGAAACCCTTATAGCTTCGCCGTTCGACGATTTCGAAAAAGAACAGATCTTTGAAAGTCCTGGTGTAGAGCTGGAAATACTCGCCATTGTCGTCCTTGTCATAGAGGACATTATTGGCCTTGAGCACGTTCAGCGTCTCGGCCGGTAGATCGGCGCGCGCTTCCAGATCGTCGTAATAGTTCTCTGGGATGCCCAAGGTTTCCACCCCGTTCAATCTCAATCGCGCCGCCGTCGCGATGATGTCACCGGTTGCGAAAGCAATATGTTGGACGCCCGATCCGAAATATTCGCTCAGGAAGCGGGACGATTGTGTGCGCTGGCTTTGCGAGGCGTTTAACGCGATGCGCAACGTGCCTTCCGCCGTTTCGACGACCTGGCTGCGGACGATCCCGCCAGGATCGGTGATGTCGAGCTGCGGAGTTTTTCGCACGTCAAGCAATGAGGTGTAAAACAACAACCACGACAGCATATCCTCGTAGTGCATCGACTGGGAGATATGATCGACAACTGTCAGCCCGGTGTCCGCGCTATCGCCAGTGAAGGCCTTCATTGGCGCGAATTCGATGCCCCACACATTTTTCAACCTGCTGGTGTCATCGAGAAAATAAAGCAGGCTGCCGCCCATCCCGCGCACCGCCGGGATTTCAAGTTCACCCGGTCCGACCTTTTGGCGAAACGGCGTGTCCCGCAGTTTTTCGGCGCGGTCGAGGGTCTTTGCGGCACTCTCAACCTTCAACCCGATCGCGCAGACCGATGGCCCGTGCGTGATGTAGTGCGCATGCGCGAAGCCCTCCTTTTCATTGTTGATGACGAGGTTGATTGAGCCCTGCGCCCACCGCGTCACGGCCTTCGATTTATGCCGCCCCACATTGCGAAATCCGAGCCCGGCGAGAAACTGCGCCAAGTCGTTCGCCGTGTGATCATCAACCGCAAATTCGATGAATTCGACACCCTGGCATTTCGAGCGTGGCGGAATAGCGGGGAATCCGGCCACCTCGCTGCCGGTTTTTGCGCGCAACCGGTCCATCAAATAAACCAGCGAGCGCTGGCCATCGATGGCGACCGACCGAGGAGACCCTGCCCGGAACTGATCGTTGAAGATTTCGAGCGACTGCTCGCCGTCGTAGCCGGTTGCCTGCACAGCCTCCATAAACTCGACAAGTGGCATGTCGCCCTGCCCCGGAAAACACCGGAAATGCCGGCTCCACGACAACACGTCCATGTCGAGCCAAGGCGCGTCGGCAAGCTGGACCAGGAAAATCCGATCGCCGGGGATCGAGCGCAGCGGCTTGAGATCGGTCTTGCGCGCGAAAGCGTGAAATGTGTCGAGCACGAGGCCAATGGAGCGATGATCGGCGCGCCGCACGACTTCCCACGCGTCGCGGTAGTCGTTGATATGACGCCCCCACGCCAGTGCTTCGAAACCGACCCGCAGGCCACGCTTGGCGGCGCGGTCGCCGAGTTCGCTAAAATCAGCCGCGGCACGATCAATGCCGCCGAGCGATTCGGGCGACACATTGCTGCAGACCATAAGCAAGTCGCAGCCGAGTTCCTGCATGACGTCGAATTTGCGTTCGGCGCGGTCGAATGTCCGGACGCGCTGCGGGGGTGGCATGCCTTCGAAATCGCGAAACGGCTGAAATGTCACGACTTTCAGGCCAAGATCGGCGACTTCCCGCGCGACATCGGCAGGCGTGCCGTTGTAAGATAATAAGTCACTCTCAAAAATCTCGACGCCACGAAATCCCGCCGCGGCGATGGCCTGCAGTTTTTCGTCCAGCCTCCCGCTTAAGCAAACTGTGGCCATCGAGGTTTTCATGTTCTCTCTCCGATCTTCAGCCTGAAATCGCCGCGTCGCGAGCGGCGAGGGCCTCGGCGAATACAAGATGCATACGCGCGACATCCGGCGCGATCCCAGTGAAAAGCCGGAACGCTTCGACGGCCTGATGTACACACATTCCTCCACCGGTCAGGACGCGGGCGCCCTTCGCTGCGGCAGCCTTAATGAACTCGGTTTTGATCGGCGTGTAGATGACGTCGGCCGCCCACTGCCTTGCATGAAGCGCGGCCACCGGCACCGGATTGCCGGGGAAGCCGCGCATGCCGACTTGCGTGGCGTTGACCACCCCACCGGCTGCCGCGATCTCGGCTTCGAGATCGGCCGCTACGCGAGAGCGCGGTGCGCCATAGTGCGACGCGAGATCGGCGCAAAGTGCATGGGCGCGCGCGCTATCATGATCGTAAATGATGAGGACCGCGACCTCGAGATCCATCAAGGCAAAAGCGACCGCGCGCCCGGCGCCTCCCGCTCCGACCAGAACCACGGTCGCGGCCTTCGCGCTATTGCTGCCAAGACTTTCCTTAAAGCTGTTGCGCCAGCCTCGTCGATCGAAATTGTAGCCGGTAGTGCGCCCGCCCGATGCGATCGTGACGGTGTTGACGGCGCCGACTTGTGCGGCTTCTGGATCGATGGCGTCGAGCAACGCGATAATATCCTGTTTGAATGGATAAGTGATGTTGGTGCCGGAAAAACCGGCAGTTTTGGCAGCTTCGAGAAGCTTCGCTAGCCGCCGTTCCGACAGCTGGTCGGAATCCATCAGGTGATAGAAGCCGTCGATGCCGGCGGCCGCGAAGGCATCGGCAAAAAGCGGCGGCGATAGCGACCCCATGATGTTGGCGCCGATTAACCCGAGCAGCATCCTGGGCTTGGTCATGACACTTACTCCGTCACACTTACTTCGTCGCCGGGACCAGGCTTCTCAAAAGTGCCCTTTAGTGAGTGCCCTTTCGGGCATTGATCGTTTTCAGTTTAAGAAGGCTTTGGCCAGCGTCAATAATCGCACGGATTACTTCGATCTGGCGCAAGATAAGCATGCGGGGAAATGTAAGCCTAAAAGGTTCCTAAAGTCAGGCCATCGCCACAATGACGGTCGAGGTTGCCGCCACTGTCGGATTGCATGCCTGCCACCCAGTCGCACATCCCTCAGTCTCCGGATCGGGACGCCACAAAACGGGAATATCTCAATGATTACGTGGAGACTTTAATCGCCGTTTGGGAATTTTGGTTCGATTCAGAAACACGCGGCGACTATGCGCCGCGCAAAACCCCGCCAACGGCGGGCATTCTCGCGCCATTGAGGTGAAAATCTCTAGTCCGGCACGGGCTTGGCTGGCGACGCGGGGTTCGAACCGCGAAATTCCCTTTTCCAAAACGGCCTTTGAAATTACGGGATAAATTAGGGCGATTCAGCGCAAATATGGCTCCAGAGATTTCTTCGCGAATAAGCTGCGGAAGCCCAAAGGATACCTTCGGGATCAGTCTTAAACCGACGATTATTCTTTTACGGCCCCAGTCATCGCCGACACGTAGTGTTCAACGAAGAAGGCATACAGGATCACCAGCGGCAGCGAGCCGACCAGCGCGCCGGCCATCAGCGAGCCCCAGCGGTAAATGTCGCCGTCGACGAATTCGTTGACGATGGCGACCGGCACGGTCTTGTTTTGGGTCGAGGACAGGAAGGTGAGCGCGTAGATGAATTCGTTCCAGCACAGCGTGAAGCAAAAGATGAAAGCCGAAATCAGCCCGGGGATGGCCAGCGGCAAAACGATCTTGGTGAGGATTTGCCAACGGCTGGCGCCGTCGATCAGCGCACACTCCTCAAGCTCGTAGGGGATCGTCTTGAAATAACCCATCAGCAGCCAGGTCGAGAACGGAATCAGGATGGTCGGATAGGTCAGGATCAAGGCGAACGGCGTATCGAACAGGCCGTACTGGAATACGACCGACGACAGCGGGATGAACAGGATCGACGGCGGCACGAGATAAGCGAGGAAGATCGCGCCGCCGATCCACTGCGCGCCCTTGTAGCGCAACCGCACGATGGCGTAGGCCGCGAGTACGCTGGCGATAATCGAGAGCACGGTCGCGCACACCGCCACGAACATCGTGTTCCAGAGCCAGAGCGGGTAATGGGTCTCGAACAGCAGCTTCTCGATGTGCTTAAACGTCGGATTCCAGGTCCAGAACGGGTTGAATTTGTCGAGATTGAGCAACTGCTCGTCGGGTTTGATGGCGGTGAGCGCCATCCAGTAGAACGGGAACAACAGCACCAACAGGATGATCGAGAGCGGCAGATAGAGCGTGATCAGCCGCCGCGGCAGCCGTTCCAGGTAGCTCATGCCCTCGGAATGATCGGCCGCCGCCAGCGACGAGCCGCGCAGCACGCTCTTCGGGGATGCCAGCTTGGGAACCAGCGCGTCAGTCATTGCTCTCGCCCTGCTGCCATTTCCGGCGCTGCAGCCCGAACCAGGAAATCAGGATAGCGGCCAACAGGAACGGAATCATCGCGGTCGAGATCGCTGCCCCTTCGCCGAGATGGCCGCCGAGAATGGCGCGCTGATAGGACAGCGTCGCCATCAATTGCGTGGCGTTCACCGGGCCGCCGCGGGTGAGCACCCAGATCAGCTGAAAGTCGGTGAAGGTGAACAGCACCGAAAAGGTCATCACCACCGCGATGATCGGGGTCAGCAGCGGATAGGTGACGTGGCGGAAAATCTGCCAGCGGCTGGCGCCGTCGATGGTGGCGGCCTCGTACAGCGTCGGCGACACCGTCTGCAGGCCGGCAAGCAGCGTGATGGCGACGAACGGCACGCCGCGCCAGAAATTGGCGAAGATCACCGACCAGCGCGCGTTCCATGGGTCGCCGAGGAAATCGACATTGGTCACGATCAAGCCGAGCTGCCGCAGCGACCACGAGATGATGGAAAACTGGCTGTCGAACAGCCACCAGAATGCGATCGCGGACAGCACGGTCGGCACGATGAAGGGGATCAGCACGACCGCGCGCAGCATCGCCTTGAACGGCAAATTCTCGTTCAACAGCAAGGCGAGATAGAGCCCGACCGCGAATTTGAACGCGCTGGCGACGATCGTATAGAGCAGCGTGTTGAACACCGACAGCCAGAACACCGAGTCGCCCGGCGGGCTCAGCACATGACCGCCGAGCAGCGCCAGCAACCAGTCGGTCAGATCGGCGCGGGTGCCGAGCAGCCATTCGTAGTTTTCCAGCCCGACGAATTCGCCCGAGCGGCCGATGCGCGCGTCGGTGAACGAAATCCACACGCCCAGGCCCAACGGATAGGCGAGGAACAGGATCAGGAACGCCGCCGCCGGCAGCATGAACCACAGACCGAGCCAGTCGCGGTTGACCTTGAGCCGGTCCCACGCGGTGACCTGGCGCGGCGACGCCTTGACGTTCGTAAGAACGAGATTTGTCATTTCGCATAGACCTCTCAGCCGTCATGCCCGGCCTGATGCCGGGCATGACGTAGAGGGTTCTTTTCTACCGATAGATGCGCTGCAACTGCCGTTCGGCGATTTTCATCACGCCTTTGGCATCCTCGCGGCCGGTGGCGTAGCTGGCGAACATGTCGACCAGCACGAAGTCGGCGATCGCCGCCGCCGCCTTCTCGCCGATCGAGCCGAGCCCGCCCGCCGTCAGCGTGCGCTTGGCGACGTCGCGATAGACGGTGCGCTTGGGATCGGCCGTCCACACCGGATTGGCGTCGTAGGCATTGAGGCAATGCGTGAGATATCCGACCGAGCCTTCCAGCCACTTGTTGAAATTGTCCGCTTCCTGCATGAACGCCATCAGCGCCTTACAGGCTTGCGGGTACTTCGTGTAGGTCATGGCCAGGATCGGATACAGCAGGTGAAGCTCGGTCGGCTTGCCGACCGGCCCGATCGGCATGTAGGCGTGATCCATGTCGTCGGCGATGTCCTTCAACTTGGCATCGCGCCGCGCCGCGGCGTAGATCGAGATGCCGTTGTTGGTCCAATGGATTTCGCCGGCCAGAAACGCCTTGTTGTTGAACGAATCGTTCCATGACGCCGTGCCCGGGATCATCTCGGCATAGAGCGCCTTGGCGTAGTTGAGCGCCTTCTCGGTCTCCGGCGAATTGATGATCACCTTGTCCTTGGCGTCCACCGCGTTGCCGCCGTGCGCCCACAGGCACCAATGGACCCAGCCGTTGGCGTCGCCGGAGGCGTGGCCGAACGCCAAGCCGCCCGGCGTCCCTTGCGCCTTCATCGCCTTCGCATAGGCGATGAATTCGTCGGTGGTCGCCGGGAATTTCGAGAATCCGGCCTTCTTCCCGGCGGCGACGCGGAAATTCATCAGGTTGCCGCTGTAGCAGATCGGGATGGCGATCCACTTGTTGCCGGTGCCCTTGCCGTAGGTCACCGCGCTCGGCACCCAGCCGCCGTATTTCTTGCCGAGGTAGTCGGCGACGTCGGAGACGTCCATGCATTTTTGCGGGAACAGATGCGGCAGCGAGTACAGGCCCCAGAACAGGTCGGGGCCGGCGCCGGTATTGGCGGCGACCGAGGCTTTCGGCTGCACGTCCTCGTAGGATTCGCGCGAGATGTTCACCTTCACGCCGGTGGCCTGGGTGAACGCCTCCATCAGTTTGACGAAGGCGTCGTCTTCCGACTGCACGAAATATTTCCAGCGTAGCATCGACAGCTGCGCGCCCTTTTCCGGCTTCCAAGGCGCCGTCTGCGCCCAGGCTTTCGCCCATTCCAGCAAAGCCGGGCCGGTGAGCGCACCGGCCGCGGCGGTCGCGGTGCCGGCTTTTACCAAAGTACGGCGTGTAATCATGGTCATGGCTCTTCCTCCGTTGTGTATTCGTTAAGCGGTTAAGCGTTTCCCGGTTGCCGCGTCGAATAGATGGACGAGCCGCGGATCGGGTTTGAGCCGGATCTTGTCGCCCGGCTTGACTTGGTGACGTTCGCGGAAAACCGCGATGACTTCCTCGCCGCCGATCTTGGCGACGACTTGGATTTCGGAACCGGTTGGCTCGACCACCTGCACTTCGGCCTCGGCGCCGTCGGCGGCGATGGTAAAATGCTCGGGCCGAACGCCGTAGACCACCGGCCGGCCATCGGCGCCTTGCGGCGGCGCCGCGACCGGCAGCCGCACGCCGCCCGGCCCCTCGAATTCGGCCTTGCCATTGAGCCGCAGCGTGCCTTTAAGACAATTCATCGCCGGCGAGCCGATGAAACCGGCAACGAACAGATTGTCGGGCCGGTCGTAGAGTTCGAGCGGCGCGCCGATCTGCTCGACCAGGCCGTCATGCATCACCACGATCTTGTCGGCCATGGTCATGGCTTCGATCTGGTCATGGGTGACATAGACGGTGGTAGTCTTGAGGCGCTGATGCAGTTCCTTGATTTCGGTGCGCATCTGCACCCGCAGCTTGGCGTCGAGATTCGACAGCGGCTCGTCGAACAAGAATACCTGCGGATCGCGCACAATGGCGCGGCCCATGGCGACGCGCTGACGCTGGCCGCCGGAAAGCTGGCGCGGGTAACGTTCGAGATAGGGTCCGAGCCCGAGAATGTCCGCCGCGCGCTGGACACGCGCGTCAATCTCGGTTTTCGGCGCGCCGCGCAGTTTCATGGAGAATGCCATGTTGGCCGCGACCGTCATGTGCGGATAGAGCGCGTAGTTCTGGAACACCATGGCGACGTCGCGCTCTTTCGGCGGCAGGTTGTTAACCACGCGCGCGCCGATGCGGATTTCTCCCGCACTGATATTTTCCAGGCCGGCGATCATCCGCAGCAGCGTGGATTTGCCGCAGCCGGACGGGCCAACCAGAACGACGAATTCGCCGTCGGCAATCGTCACGGTGACGCCGTGAATGATCGGCGTCGATCCGAACGCTTTGCGCACGTCGCTAATAACGACGGACGCCATGCAACGCCTCCCAACTGCGGGTCTTGAGTTTTTTGTGTTTTCGGCCCGCGTACAGTCGTCACTATCTTACAGCGGAAACCAAGAAACCAAGCGTTTTTCTTGCCCCCAGGCCTGGGGCTAGGGGCCTCAAACCACCGCGCTCCACCGGCGAAGCGATCAGAGCGCCATGCCGCCATCGATAAGATGCGGCTGGCCGGTGATGTAGCCCGATTCATCGGAGGCTAGAAATACCGCCAGTGCGGCCACTTCCTGAGCGGTTCCGAGGCGCCCGATCGGCTGGCGCGCGATAAAATCGTCCCGCACGGCCTTGAGCGGTTTGCCGCTGCGCCCGGCCACCGCCGCCACACGCTCGTCCAGCGAGGGCGACTGGATCGTGCCCGGGCAGATCGCGTTGCAGCGGATACCCTGCCTGATGAAGTCGGCCGCGACCGCCTTGGTCAGCCCGATGATTGCGGCCTTGGTGGCGCCATAGGCGTACCGGTTGGGAACGCCGCGGATCGACGACACCGCCGACGAAATATTGACGATGGAGCCTCCGCCATTCTTCAGCATGGCCGGGAGAAAGGCGCGCAAGGTGCGATGCATGGAGGTCACATTCAGATCGAAAGAAAAATCCCAATCGGCCTCCGCGCAGTCGAGCACGTTGCCCTGATGCACGTAACCGGCGCAATTGACCAGAATGTTGGGCGCGCCGTATTTGCCGATTACCGTCGCCGCCAGCGCGTCGACTTGCGCCGTCGAACGAACGTCAAGCGCGAAACATTTGTCGGTTTTCAGCTTCGTAAGCTTGTCGGCGGCAAGATCGGTGGCAATGACGCCGGCACCTTCGGACAGAAACGCCTCGGCGATCGCAAAGCCGATACCCTGCCCGGCGGCGGTGACAAATGCCAACTTTCCCTTAAGCCGTTCACTCACGCGCGCCAGCCTTATTTTAGTGATTGTCTCTCGGAACACTCTTCTGTGCAATGCGCCGATACTTGACCGCCGGTTTCAGCACCATTCCATCGGCCAGCTGGTCGACCATGGCGCGCTGAATTTCCTGCCACGGCGTCTGGCTCGCAGGATAGGCATAGCCGCCCCGCTTTTCGAGAGCCGCCCGTCGGCGGGCGAGTTCCGCTTTCGAAACCAGGATGTCGGCGCGCCCCTTGGCAAGATCGATGCGAATACGGTCGCCGGTTTGCAGCAGCGCCAGTCCGCCGCCGGCGGCCGCCTCCGGCGAAGCATTGAGAATCGAAGGCGAGCCGGACGTGCCGGATTGTCGGCCGTCGCCGATGCACGGCAGCGCGGTGATCCCCTTCTTCATCAGCGCCGCCGGCGGCTGCATGTTGACGACTTCGGCGGAACCCGGATAGCCGATCGGTCCGACGCCACGAATGACCAGCAGTGTATTCGCGTCGATCTTCAGGGCCGGGCTTTCAATCCGGCGGTGATAGTCTTCCGGGCCCTCAAACACCACCGCGCGGCCCTCGAACGCGTTCGGATCTTTCGGATTCGAAAGATAGCGCTGGCGGAATTCATCCGAGATCACGCTGGTTTTCATGATCGCCGAATCGAACAGATTGCCGGTCAGCACCTTGAACCCAGCTTGTTTCTTCATCGGCTTGGCGTAAGGCCGGATCACGTCGGCGTCCTGCACTTTGGCGTGCCGGACATTCTCACCCATCGTTTTGCCATTGATCGTCGCTGCCTCGGCATGACCGCGGCCGGCCTTGAACAATTCGCGCATCACCGCCGGCAGGCCGCCGGCGCGGAAATATTCCTCGCCGAGATATTTCCCGGCCGGCTGCATGTCGACCAGCAGCGGCACGTCGTAGCCGACCTTTTCCCAGTCCTGGATCGACAGCTTCACGCCGACATGGCGCGCGATCGCGTTAATGTGGATCGGCGCGTTGGTCGAACCGCCAATCGCCGAGCAGGCGACGATGGCGTTCTCGAACGCCTTGCGGGTCAGGATGTCGGTGGGCTTCAAATCTTCGCGCACGATTTCCACGGCGCGCGCACCGGTGTCATAGGCAATCTGCGCGCGTTCCCGGTATGGCGCCGGAATGGCCGCGCAGCCCGGCAACGACATGCCGAGCGCTTCCGCCAGCGCGTTCATGGTCGAGGCGGTCCCCATGCTGTTGCAATGGCCGACCGAAGGCGCCGATGACGTGACGATGTCGACGAATTCTCGGTAGTTGATTTTACCGGCCGCCTGGTCGGCGCGGGCCTGCCACACCACGGTGCCGGAGCCGGCGCGCTCGCCTTTCCACCAGCCGTTCAGCATCGGCCCGCCGGACAGCACGATCGCCGGAATATTCACCGATGCCGCCGCCATCAGGCAGGCCGGCGTGGTCTTGTCGCAGCCGGTCGTGAGAACGACGCCGTCCAGCGGATAGCCATAGAGCACTTCGACCAGGCCGAGATAGGCGAGATTGCGATCGAGCGCCGCGGTCGGCCGTTTGCCGGTCTCCTGCATCGGATGCACCGGAAATTCGAAGGCAATGCCGCCCGCCGACTGGATGCCGGCGCGCACGCGCGCGGCGAGTTCGAGGTGATGGCGATTGCAGGGCGATAAATCCGACCCGGTCTGTGCAATGCCGATGATCGGCTTGCCCGACATCAGCTCGGTTTTGGTCAGTCCGTAATTGAGGTAGCGCTCGAGATAGAGCGCGGTCATTCCTGGATTGCGGGGGTTGTCGAACCAAAGTTGCGAACGCAGATGGCGGCGGCGCGATTTAGGTCGTTTTAGGTCCATCGGGACCAAGCTCCTTTTTTTAAGAAGGCGGCATCTCAGCACAGATTTAAAGAAAATGCAGTCGAGCAAAACATTTGTCTGCGTTGGGTGTACAGTGGACTTATTGAAACCCGCGGACACTTATTATCTTCGCTCAATAATAGGGACTGTCACGACTGCCATCCCGGTCACCCCGTCGGATCAAACCGAGTCTCCGCTTCGCGACTCCGCAAAACGGGAATTTCCTAAGGAATAGCGAGAGACTTTCCGCAAGAATTGGGAATTTCGGTTCGAATCCCCGAATCCTGGAGATCGACGGATACGCAAAAAGCCTCGTATTTGCGGGCCTTCTCGCGTATTTAGCGGGCCAAAATGCAGAGACCGCACTGGTTGGCTGATCACTCTGGATTTGAACCGCCAGATGACCATTTGCGACGTTTCTGCGCAATCCTAGCAAATCCGGCTACCGATGAGGGCCATAGGATCATTCCATGATCTCATCTGCCCCAAACCAGCAATAAGATTATCCAGAAATGACTGGCATTCGTCCGCAAGCAGAGCGGTAGTGTGGTCAGTTCCGGGGCTCATGGCGCGTTCCGGGATCCTGCCCCGCCGGCCTGATGGCCGAGGTGGGGCTTCGGTGGTGGCGGCGATAGGCGTCAGAAACCGATAGAGGATCCCGATGTCAAAACCTGCCAACAAGCGTACCGCCAAGCCTGCAAAGGAACGCTCACACAAAGCCGCCGCGAAAAAGCCTGCAGTCGCCCAGCTATCATTATCACCGAAGACAGCAGCATTTAACGGTCGAAAAGAACTGGACGGGAAAAGCTCAAAGCAAGCGCACGTCGTCGAGATGTTGCGTTCGCCGACCGGCACGACGATCGCCGCCGTGATGAAGGCGACCGGCTGGCAGCAGCACTCCGTGCGCGGCTTCTTCGCCGGTGTGGTGCAGAAGAAACTTCGACTCAAACTCAATTCGAGAAGATCGACGGTAATCGGATCTACCGCATCGCCGGTTCTGGTGGTGTGCGCTCAAGCTCTCGACGTCCGAGCCGTCCGTCGGCCTGAGCGCCATGCCGCGTATATCTGCAGAGACCGCACCTCGC
>Ga0315281_10002282_pt1 | contig 28461 bp, 29 predicted proteins | sample YL17G07_0_MG_FD_204540 | JGI IMG/M metagenome (GOLD analysis project Ga0315281, IMG submission 204540) | Sediment microbial communities from Yellowstone Lake, YNP, Wyoming, USA - YL17G07_0 | ecosystem: Environmental > Aquatic > Freshwater > Lake > Sediment | place: USA: Wyoming | collected...
CGTCCGGCAAGGTGGAAGTCTCCCAGTCCGCCGGTTCGAAGAAGTCACAGGCTCTGGCGACGCTCGGTCCCTCGGAGGCCTTCGGTGAACAGGCATTGCTCGACGGCGCAACCCGCGCGGCGACGGAGAAGGCCCTCGAGGACACGACCTGCCTGGTGATCTCGCGCTGGGACTTCGTCGCCGAACTCCAGACCAACCCGCATATGGCCGTCGCCATGCTGCCGGTGCTCAGCCGCCGCCTCCGCGACGTCGAAGCCAAGCTCGCCGCCACCCACTGAGGTCGCAGCCCCGATCCCGCAAGCGAGGCGAGTGCGCGGCGCTCGCCTTTGCTGTTCCCGTGAAGATCAGCGCGCCCGTGGTCCCGGCACTGCGCGTGCGCTGCTCGGCGTGCGACCCGCGCGCTCGCGGATGAGCGGCTCGATGACGCGGCGTTCCTTGGGCGTGACGGCATGCCGCATGCCCCACCCCGCGATCGCCGCGAGCACCGGCTCGAGCGAGCGGCCCGCGTCCGTCAGGTGATACTCGGCGCGAAGCGGGTGCTCGCTGTAGATGCTGCGCCGCACCAGTCCCTGCGCCTCCAGCGACTTCAGCCGGTCGGCGAGGATCTTCGTCGGCATGCCCGGCGACTGCTCGATGAACTCCTTGAACTTGGTCGAGCCGAAGAACAGGTCGCGCACGATCAGCAGCGTCCAGCGGTCGCCGATCAGATCGAGCGTGCGGGCGATAGGGCAGAGCTGATCGTACCGACGGCTCACGTGGTCTCCTCCCGAAGCATCACGCGCTCAGCCTAACACGGTATTGACTAGAAACAGAAGTCACTGTACTATCTGCACTTACCAGCGATCGTTCAGGATGAAAGGAAGGCGCATCATGGCGCACCCGGTCACGCACTTTGAGGTCATCGGCAAGGACGGCAAGAAGTCCCAGGAGTTCTACGCGAAGCTCTTCGGTTGGAACGTCGATGCGAACAACCCCATGGCCTACGGCATGGTCGCCGCGCCGGATGGCCGCGGCATCGGCGGCGGCATCGCGCAGGCGCAGGACGGCCAGCCGCGCGTGACGTTCTACGTCGAGACCGAGGATCTTGCAGCGACGCTGAAGCAGGTCGAGAGCCTCGGCGGCAGCACAATCATGCCGCCGATGGACGTCCCCGGCGGCCCGACGATCGCCATGTTCGCCGATCCCGACGGCAACGTCGTCGGCCTCGCCAAGGGGATGTAGCGCCGCCAGCATAAGCCGCCGGCCCTCGGCCGTCGGCTCGACGTAACGTCACGTGGGCACGATACGGGGGCAGCACGCAAGCGCCGCCCCTGTATCATTTCTCGAAAGCGCGAACGAGCCACCCGATACGAGCGAGGAGCGATGTGATGACACGGCCGCTGGTGTTCTTCGAGATCCGCGGGAGAGACCCGCAGAAGTTGCAGGAGTTCTACGAGGCGGTCTTCGGCTGGACTTTCGACAACGGGTCGCCCGGCCTTCGGTACATCGCGCCCGGCATCGGCGGGCCGGCCGGCGTCGGCGGCGTCCTGACGGCGTCGGACGCGCCTCGCGTTGTGGTCTACGTGCAGGTGCTCGACCTCGTCGAGACACTGCGGAAAGCGGAGTCGCTGGGCGGCGCCGCCATCGCGCAGCCGGTCGATGTGCCGGGAGGCCCGACGGTCGCCCAGATGGCCGACCCGGAGGGCAACATCATCGGGCTCGTGAAGCAGTAAGGTCGTTGGTAGTCCGTAGTCCGTAGTCCGTAGTGGAGGAGCTTCAGCTCCGGCCGTGATGAACGGACCCCCTCCGTGGCGCGTAGGGACAGGTCTTTAGACCTGTCCGCAGGTGGCTACCGCGCGCACACGCGTGATGCGACAGAACCGTAGGGACGAAGCTTCAGCTCCGTCCCCCTCAAGCAGCGAACCCGTGGCATTGTGCCGCTACAGCACCAGCAGCAGCGGGTGCTCCAGCACGCGCTTGATCTCCGCCAGGAACTGCGCCCCCTGCGCGCCATCGGTGATGCGGTGGTCGGCCGACAGCGCGGCCTTCATCATCTGCCGGATCGTGATCGCGCCGTCGTGCACCGCCGGCTGCGCCGTCACCGCGCCGACGCCGAGAATCGCCGTCTGCGGCGGCTGGATGATCGCGATCAGCGTCTCGACGCCGTAGGCGCCCAGGTTCGAGATCGTGAACGTGCCGGCGCTCATCTCGTCGGGGCGAAGCGAGCCTCCCTTCGCCCGGGCCGCCAGGTCCCGCGCCTCGCGCGCCAGCTGCGGCAGCGGCTTGCTGCCGGCGTCCAGCAGCGCCGGCGCGATCAGCCCCGACTCCAGCGCGATGCCGATGCAGATGTTCTGCTCCGCGTGCAGCTCCGCTTGCGCCTCGCCGCCGGCGATCGTCGCGTTGAACATCGGGTGCGTCTGGAGTGCGAGCGCCGCGGCCTTCACGATCAGGTCGTTGATGCTGATGCGCCCGTCTTCGGGAAACACTTCGTTCGCCTGCTTGCGGAACGCCACCGCGTCCGTCATGTCGACATCGATCAGCAGGTAGTAGTGCGGCGCCTCGCGCTTGCTCTGCGACATGCGCCGGGCGATCGCCTGGCGCATCTTGCTCGCGGCCGGCGCCGGTGCCGCCGCTCCCGGCGTCCGCCCCGCACGCGCGGGCGCAGCTTGCGGAGCCGCCGCGTACGCCTCGACGTCGCGCCGGATGATTCTGCCGTCGGGCCCCGTGCCCCGGATCGCGCCGATATCGATGCCGCGCTCGTCGGCGATCCGGCGCGCCACCGGTGAGATGCGCAGGCGGCCGTGGCCGTTGGCGGGCTGGGCTGCCGTCAAGACTGTCCGCTGCGGTGCCCGGATGGCAGCCGGTGCCGCCGCCACTGCCGTCGCTGCAGGTCCCGCCGCGGCTGCTGCTGATGCCGTAGCAGCGCTGCCCGACGCGTACGCCGAGATGTCGTCGTCCGCGCCCGCTACGATGGCGATGATGCCGCCGATCGGAATGACGTCGCCCTCGGACGCCAGCGTCTTCCGGAAGATGCCCGCCTCGAACGCCTCGATCTCCACGTTCGCCTTGTCCGTCTCGATCTCGGCGATGATGTCGCCGCGCGCCACGGCATCGCCCTCGTGCTTCAGCCAGTGGAGGAGCGTGCCCTCGGTCATGTCGGCGCCCATCTGCGGCATGACGACTTCAGAGATCATTGCTTGCTCCTACACCATCGTCTTCACGAGGCGCACGATCTCCGCCTCTTGCGGCAGCGCCGCCTGCTCGAGCGCGCCCGCGTACGGCATCGGTACATCCGCGCCGGAGCATCGCAGCACGGGCGCATCCAGGTCGTCGAAGGCGTGCTCCTGGATCATCGCTGCGATTTCGCCGCCGAAGCCGCCGAACCGCCAGTCGTCCTCGACCACGATCGCGCGATTCGTCTTGCGCACCGACGCCAGGATCGTCTCGACATCGAGCGGCCGCAGCGTGCGCAGGTTCAGCACCTCGCACTCGATGCCCTCCGCGGCGAGCCGCTGTGCCGCACCGATCCCCTGGTGGAGGCTGCCCGAGTAGCAGATCAGCGTCACGTCGGTGCCGGCACGGTACACCTCGGCCTGGCCGAACGGGATGCGGTACGGCTCGTCCGGCACCTCGCCCTTCGACGTGTACAGCGCCGTGTGCTCGATGAAGATGACCGGGTTGCCGTCCTCGAACGCCGTCATCAACAGCCCCTTCGCGTCGTACGGCGTCGACGGGACCGCCACCTTCAGGCCGGGCACGTGCGCGTACCAACCCTCAAAGCTCTGCGAGTGCTGCGCGCCGAGCTGGCTGCCGGCGCCGCCCGCCATGCGGATGACGATCGGCACGTCGATCTGCCCGTTCGACATGTAGTGCAGCTTGGCGGCGTTGTTGACGATCTGGTCGATGGCCAGCAGGCTGAAGTTGATCGTCATCAGCTCCACCATCGGCCGCAGGCCCGCCATCGCCGCGCCGATGCCCGCGCCCACCACCACCGACTCGGCGATGGGCGTGTCACGCACGCGGCGCTCGCCGAACTCGGAGAGCAGGCCTTTCGTTACGGCGTACGAGCCGCCGTACGCGCCGATGTCCTCGCCCATCAGGAAGACGCGGTCGTCGTGCTGCAGCTGGTAGCGCAGCGTCTGGCGCAGGGCCTCGCGGTACGTCAGCTCAGACATCGCGCCGCTCCTTGAAGATGTGCCGGTACAGGCTCTCGACCGGCGGTGCCGCGCTCTCTTCCGCGAATTGCGCCGCGTCGCGCGCCATCTCCTCCGCGCCTGCCTGCATCTTCTCGATGTCGGCGTCGCTGATCGCGTGGTCGGCGAGCAGACTGGCCTTGAGCGTCTCGATCGGGTCCAGGCGCCGCCAGCGCTCGACCTCTTCCTTCGAGCGATAGTGCTCCGCGTCGGCCATCGAGTGGCCCCGGAAGCGATAGCACTTCGCTTCGATGAACGCCGGACCCTCGCCGGCGCGCACGCGCTGCGCCAGGCGGGCCGTGGTCTCGTGTACGGCGCGCACGTCCATGCCGTCCACTTCTTCCGCCGCGATCCCATACGCCTGCGCGCGCTTGTGCGTTTCGACCACGGCGGAGACGCGCCGGATGTCGGTGCCCATGCCGTAGAGGTTGTTCTCGTTGACGAACAGCACGGGCAGCTTCCACACGGCGGCGAGGTTCAGCGCTTCGTGGAACTCCCCCTCGTTCACGGCGCCGTCGCCGATGAAGTTCACGGCGATGCGGTCCGTCCCCTTGTACTGCTCCGCCAGGGCCAGACCGCAGGCGAGCGGCATGTGCCCCGCGACGATGGCGTAACCGCCGAGAAACGACTTCTCGACGTCGAACAGGTGCATCGACCCGCCGCGCCCGCCGCTGACGCCGGTCTCGCGCCCGAACAGCTCGGCCATCACGCGCCGCGGCTCCAGCCCGCGCGCCAGCGCGTGCCCGTGCTCGCGGTAGTGGCTCACGATGTAGTCGTCCGACCGCAGCGCCGCGATCACGCCCGTCGCCACCGCCTCCTGCCCGATGTAGAGGTGCAGGAAGCCCTTGATGCGCCCCTTCGCGTACATCTCCGCCGACTTCTCTTCGAAGCGGCGGATCTCCATCATCGTCCGCAGCAGCGCGACCGGATCGGCGGCCGGGGTGCGCCCCGGCGTCGATCGCGCGCGCTGCTGTTCCGTCGTCTGCCCCATGGTTACTCCGTCCAGAAGTGGATCGCGGCGCCATCGACGGCGAGCGCCGCTTCCCTCACAGTCTCGGCCAGCGTCGGGTGCGCGGCCACCGTCCAGCCCAGTTCGCGCGGCGTCGCCTCCAGCGTCATGCCGAGCGACGCCTCACCCAGCAGCTCCGTCACCATCGGGCCGATCATGTGTACGCCCAGCGTCTCGCCGGTGCCGGCGTCCGCCACGATCTTGATCAGCCCGTCCGTCGCGTTCATCGCCTTCGCCCGGCCGTTGGCGCGCACGGGGAACTTGCCCACCTTGATCTCCGCGTAGCGCTCTCGCGCCTGCTTCTCCGTGAGGCCGATGCTCGCGACCTCCGGCTGGCAGTAGGTGGCGCGCGGGATGTGCTGGTAGTTCAGCGCCGGTGCGTCGATTCCCGCGAGCCGCTCCACCAGCATCACGCCCATCGCCGACGCGACGTGCGCGAGGTTCATGATGCCGGTGGCGTCACCGATCGCATACACGCCCGCGGCCGCCGTCATCAGCCCCTCATCGGTCTGCACATAGCCGCGTTCCACCTGCACGCCGATCGCCTCGAGTCCCAGCGCCTCGACGTTCGCCTCGAAGCCGATGCCGACCAGCACCAGGTCTGCTTCCAGCTGCTGATCCTTGCCCGTGGCGCTGAACGCCACCGTCGCGCGCCCGTCCTTCGCGCTGGCGCCGGCGACCGTCGCGCCGGTGACGAACTTGATCCCCTGTTTCTTGTACGCGCGCTCCAGCTGCGTGCTGATCTCCTCGTCTTCCAGCGGCAGCAGGTGGTCCAGCGCCTCCAGGATCGTCACCTCGACGCCGTAGGCGCGCCAGAACTGCGCGAACTCCACGCCGATCGGCCCGCCGCCGATGATCACGACGCTCTCGGGCCGCTCGCGCAGGGCCAGCGCGTCGCGGCTGTTGATGATCGTCTGGCCGTCGGTCGCCAGACCCGGCAGCGTGCGCGGCCGCGCGCCGGTCGCGATGATGATGTTGTCCGCGTCGATCGCCTCGTCCAGCCCGCTCACCCGAAGTTGCTTCGGCGAGACGAACGACGCCTCGCCGGCGATCGTGCGCACGCCGTTCTTGCCCAGCAGGAACTCGACGCCCTTCACCATCTGGTCGACGATCGCCCGGCTGCGGTCGATAGCCTTCGCGAGGTCGAAGCGGACGTTGTCGAACGAGATGCCGTACGTCTCGCCGTCGCGGACGAGGTTCACCACTTCCGCGTTCCAGAGCAGCGACTTGCTGGGGATGCAGCCCCAGTTGAGGCAGAGCCCTCCCACGCGCTCTTTCTCGATCAACACGACGCTCTTGCCCAGCTGTGCGGCGCGGATCGCCCCCACGTAGCCGCCCGGCCCGCCGCCGATGATCGCGATGTCGTACTTAGCCACGGCCGTCCACCTCTTCCAGCGAGATGATCTCGAGCCCGGACGCGCCCGCGGGTTGCGACTGCTTATCGGCGTGGTACGACGACCGCACCAGCGGCCCCGCCTCGACGTGCGTGAACCCCAGCTCGCGCCCGTACGCGCGGAACGCCTCGTACTCCGCCGGGTCGTAGTAGCGATCGATGGGCAGGTGCTGCAGCGTCGGCCGCAGGTACTGGCCGATCGTCAGGATGTCGCAGCCGTGCTCGCGCAGGTCACGCATGATCGCGAACAGTTCGTCGTGCGTCTCGCCCAGCCCCACCATGAAGCCGGACTTCGTGAGCATGTCCGGCGCGGCCTGCTTGGCGCGCCGGATCAGTTCGAGCGAGCGCACGTAGACCGCCTGCGGCCGCACCTGGCGGTAGAGCCGCGGTACGGTCTCGATGTTGTGGTTCAGCACGAACGGCCGCGCATCGACGACGGTCTGGAGCGCGCCCCAGTTGCCCTTGAAGTCCGGGAGCAGCACTTCGACCCGGACGTTCGGGTCGTTCCGGCGGATGGTCCTGATGCACGCCGCGAAGATCTCCGCGCCGCCCGTCACCAGGTCGTCGCGGTTCACCGAGGTGATCACGACATACTCGAGCGCCAGCGACTTCACGGTGTTGGCGATGCGGAGCGGTTCCAGCAGGTCGAGTTCGTGCGGGCGGCCGGTGGCCACCGCGCAGAACCCGCACGACCGCGTGCAGATGTCACCGAGGATCATGAACGTCGCCGTCCCCGCGTTCCAGCATTCGCCGATGTTCGGGCACTTCGCGTCCTCGCAGATCGTGCTCAGCTTCTGGTCGCGCATCAGCCGCTTCAGGTGCTGGTAGCGCTCGCCGCCGGGAAAGCGCACTTTCAGCCAGTCGGGCTTCTTCGGGACCGGTCTCGTGTCAGCGACCACTGGCTGCTCCTGTCAGTTGCTGCCCTTCGATGAACGCCGCGCTGCCGGGCTCGAACTCAAGGTCGAAGTGGCGCGCGAATGCGTCGATGATCTCGTCTTCCACCTCACGCAGGTCGAACTCCTCGCCCGCCAACTGCCGCATCGACGTAACAGATGCGTCAGCAAGCCCGCACGGGACGATGTGCTGGAAGTACGCGAGGTCGGTGTTCACATTGAGCGCGAAGCCGTGCGTCGTGACGCCGCGCGACACGCGCACGCCGATCGCCGCGATCTTCGCATCGCCCACCCAGACGCCCGGGCGGCCGGCGGATCGCGCGGCCACGATGCCGAAGCGCGCCAGCACGTCGATGACGATCGCTTCGAGCGACCGCACGTACCAGACCGGCCCCTGTCCGTAGGCGCGCAGATTGAGGATCGGATAGGCGACGATCTGGCCCGGCCCGTGGAACGTCACGTCGCCGCCGCGGTCGCTGCGGATCACCTCGGCGCCGCGCGCGCGAAACGCCTGCTCGCTGAGGAGCAGGTGCTCGGTGTTGCCGCGCGCGCCAAGCGTGTACGTAGGGGGATGTTCGAGCAGGATCAGCGCCGGCTTGCCGCCGTCGCGCACCGCCGCGGCCATGCGCTGCTGCGACTCCCATGCCATCTGGTAGGGCGTCAGTCCGGGCCGGAGCAGGGTAGTGCGGGTTCCCAACGGCCTTATTCTTCCCGAAAGCGGCACGCCTGGCTCGTCGTTTGAGATTAGCATACGGCCGGCTCTCTAATCGGAGTATCGGCGCCGTCTGCTTCCCGGGCGCATCGGGGCACCCCCTGTGAACGTCAGGACTTCTCCTACGCCACTCCCGCATATGGTGACATCAGGCAGCCGTTCCGACGCCACGGCTGCCTTACTCCCGCCCCGGAAATCGAAGAGGCCCCGCTCGGGGGAGCGGGGCCTCTTGCTATCGTTGTTCCGGCCTAGTCGTCGTGGCCGCCGCCGTCGTGGCCACTATCGTGACCGCCGCCGTCGCGGCCGCTCGTGCCGGCCGCACCGCTTGCGCCGGTGGCACCCGTCCCGCCGTGCTCGCCGCGCTCGCCGTCCTTCTCGCCGCCGTCGTGCTCGCCGTCCTTGCGGTGCTCAGCACTCGGGCAGGTCGGGCCGGTGGCGCCGGTCGCGCCCGTGGCGCCCGTCGCACCGCCGCTGTTCTCGTCGTCGTCGGCCTCGTGCCGGCACACTTCGCCGAGGTGCTTGCCGCAGTTCGCACCTGTCGCACCCGTGGCCCCGGTTGCGCCCGTGGCGCCTGTCGCGTCGTCATCCTCATGCTCGCACTTGGGCTGGCAGGCCGGTCCTGTCGCGCCCGTTGCGCCAGTGGCACCCGTCGCGCCAGTGGCACCCGTCGCGCCAGTGGCACCCGTCGCGCCAGTGGCACCCGTGCCGCCATGGTGGTCGTCGTCGCACTCGTGCTCGTCCTTGATTCCTTCGATGTCGATCGGACCGGTGGCGCCCGTCGCGCCCGTCGCCCCGGTGGCACCCGTTGCTCCGGTGGCACCCGTTGCGCCAGTGGCACCCGTGGCGCCGGTGGCTCCGTCGTCGTCGTTCACGTCGTCACACTCGCCCGTAGCACCGGTAGCACCGGTAGCACCGGTGGCGCCGGTAGCACCGGTGGCGCCGGTAGCACCCGTTGTCCCGGTAGCACCCGTCGCGCCGCACGGCTCGTTCACGTCTTCGGTATGTGTCGTGGCTAATCCGCTGAAGGGGTTGCTGCCACCTCCCGACGCGAACGCTCCTACGCTGGCGAGGGCTACGAGTGTTACCCCGATGGCCCCTCCGATAATCTTCTGCTTCATCGTTCTGCTCCTGACCCGTTGTGTCTAGCCGAGCGGGCGCATGCTCTTTGCGCCTCGTTCTCTTAACTATCGGCCGGGGCCAGTGGTAACGGGTGGTGTGGCAAATTGTTACTGGAGTTTCAGCACAATCGTGTTCGCCGAGTGCGGCGCGAGTTCAATCGAACCCCTATACGGTTGGGTGCGTTCCCTCATCTCGACATAATCCGGGTGCGCGAACGAGTTCACGGCGTCCGTCGACGCTCCGTTGATCTCGAATACCGTCACGTCGGATGTTGCCGCGCCGCCGCCGATATCGAGCTTCGCGCTCGACGTGCGGTGCAGGTTCACCGCGTGCACGTACGCCGTGCCGGCCTCAGGGTCGTACGACACGGCGATGTCGACGTACGGCACGTGTTCGCCTCGCACGTCGAATGTCTCGGACTCGGCAAGTGCGTCGAGCGCGACCGAGCCGCGGTGTTCGGCGTGCATCAGGAGCGGGTAGAAGATCGTCTGCAAGAAGATGCCTTCCGGCGACGTAAAGATCGGCGCGATGACGTTCACCATCTGCGCCAGGTTCGCCATGCCCACCGCGTCGGCGTGCCGGATCAGCGTGTTGAGGTACGAGGCCACGCACAGCGCGTCCGCCAGGTCGTACTGCTCTTCGTGCAGCGTCTCGTACCGCGCGAAGTCGTTGCGGCGATAGAACACGTTCCACTCATCGACACAGATCCGGATCGGCCGCCGGATCTCGTACCGGTGCCGCGCCGCCTCGATCAGTCCTCGCAGATCGCTGATGTAGCGCCCTCCCGTGTAGCCGCGCGAGACCAGCGAGTAGTACGGGTCGCCGTCGGCTTCCGGGCGGAAATAGTCGTGGTACGAGATGTAGTCGATGAAGTGGCCTGCGGTCTTCAGCACTTCCCAGTCCCACTCCGCCTCGCCGCCGCCGCAGGCGATCAGCCGCACGTCGCGGTCCGTCCAGCGGACGAACTTCGCGTACTCCCGCGCCTGCTCGGCGTACGCTTGCGCGCTCTTGTAGCCGACCTGCCACGGGCCGTACACCTCGTTGCCGAGCCCCCAGTAGCGCACGCCGTACGGCTCCGCGTGGCCGTTGCGGATGCGCTCTTGGGAAGGCGGCGTCTCGCCGGCGCCGTTGCAGTACTCCACCCACGCCTGCGCCTCGTCCATGCTGCCCGTGCCCATGTTGAAGCAGATGTACGGCTCGGTGTTGAGCGCGCGGCAGTACGCGACGAACTCGTCGGTGCCGAACTGGTTCGACTCGAATTTGCGCCACGCGGTGTCGCGCCGGGTCGGGCGCCCGTCGCGCGGCCCGACGCCGTCGCGCCAGTGGTACCCGGAGACGAAGTTGCCGCCCGGCCAGCGCAGCACAGGCACGCGGAGACGCCGCGCCGCGTCCACGACGTCGCCGCGAAACCCCGCGGCGTCGGCGAGCGGCGACCCCGGCTCGTAGACGCCACCGTAGATGCAGCGGCCGAGGTGCTCGATGAACTGCCCGTAGATCTTCGGGTCGATCGCGGCGATGCGCCGCTCCGCGTCGATCTGTACCGATGCGTGGATCGTGCTCATCGATCAGGGCTCGTCGTCGGACTGTTCGTCGGGGATCGGCTGTTTGGAGTGGCCGTTGGAGCGGATGCAGGCGTGCCCGTTCGGCTCTATGGCCAGGCTGCAGAGCGGGCAGACCGGGCGGCCGCCGGCGATGATGTCGTCCAGCTGGGCGCCGAGCGACGCGCACTGCTCCTGCGTCAGGCGGACGCGGAGGGTCGGGTCGTCTTCGTCGTCGTCGGCAACGCCAAGCTCGAACGCGTAGACGACCACCGTGCGGTCCGCCGCGTTGAACCCCATGCCCATGCGCCCGACGCGGAAGTCGTGGTCCGGCACGACCGGAAACTGGCCGGCGTTCGCGTCCGGCGGCTCCTGGTCGTACTCCAGCTGCGAGAGCATCTGCTTCAGCGCGAGGCTCATCGCCTGCATCTGCTCCTTCTCCATCCACAGCGAGGCCGACTGCCCGGCGCCGCCGACGATGCGCAGCCGGAACGTGCGCTGGCCCGGCTGGCCGAACGACTGCGCGTCGATGCCGCGCGCGATGTCGAAATCGATCGTCATAGCGCGGTCGGCCTGGTCATTGCGGTGCGGAGGGCGCAGGCGGCGGTTCGTGACTGCACGGAGCGCTCCTATGTGCGTGATTTCAGGTAGCGACAGGATCACGGCTGCCCCGCGCAGCGTCAAGACAGCCCACCACCATCGGCTCTGTCGGCGTCGCTCCTGCGCTCGCTTATCCGACCCTACTCTCTAACCGACGCCTTCGCTACGATCGAAGCCAGACCCCGGAGACGAGCGCACCGGACGGTGGCGCCGCCACGAAGCGAATGAGCGCGCAATGCGCGTCCACGGAGCATGCTGCTGCTATGGCAAACGTCGAAGTAGGACAGGAAGCGCCGGACTTCACTCTCAGGAACGAGAACAACCAGGAAGTGACGCTGTCGGCGCTGCGCGGCAAGCCCGTCGTCCTCTTCTTCTACCCGCTCGACTTCTCGCCGTTCTGCACGACCGAGGCCTGCGCCTTCCGCGACGACACCTCCCTGTTCGAGGGCAAGGGCGCGCAGATCTTCGGCATCAGCCGCGACAGCACCTGGACGCACAAGGCGTTCAAGGAGAAGGAAGGCCTCACCTACAGCCTGCTGGCTGACATGATGGGCAGGGTGGCGCAGCTCTACGGCTGCTGGAACGAGGCCATCGGCATCGCCGACCGCCTCACCCTCGTCATCGATGCGAACGGCATACTGACCTTCGTCGAGCACAACGGCCCCGGCCAGATCCCCGACCAGAAAAAGGCGCTGGCCGCCCTGGGATAGCGGCGCCGGGTCGCCTCGCACCGGTCAAGTTTGCACCGGCGCGCTTTACAGCGGCCGCCGGTTGGAGTAGAACGGGATCGTATGGTGCTCGAACGCAAGCTCGTACTCGACGATAACGACCTCTACTGCCCGGTCCGGGCCACACTCGCACTGCTCGGGCAGAAGTGGGTGCCCCATATCGTCCACGAGCTGATGGGCGGCAAGCGTCGCTTCAATGAGCTGGCGCACAACGTCGGCGGCTGCAACTCCCGCACGCTGCGCGACCGCCTGAAGAACCTCGAATCGCTCGACGTGGTTAGCCGGACGATCGTCGCCGTGATGCCCCCCTGGGTGGAGTACGAACTGACGCTCAAAGGCCGGGAACTCGGCACAGCGCTGATGGACCTCGAGCGCTGGGGTACCGCCTACATGAGCGCACCCTGCGTCGATTAGCTGCGGCCGCTCACTCCGCAACTTCGGCCTCTGCTCGCCGAACGACACCCGCCAGAATTGACATTCGCCGAAGCCGCCCCGTAGCGTTAGGGCGATGACCTCCTCCGCACGCACGTCGATCTCCGCCTTTCCCCGCGGGCACGAGTTTCCGGAAACGACCTTCACGCTGACAAGCGGGGCTGTGTCGGCGTACCTGCGCGCCACCGGCGACGGCAACGAATACGGCGCCGCAGTCCCGCCGCTCTGCGCCGTCGCGCTCGCGCTGAGCGCGCTGCAGGAGCAGATTGCCCTGCCGGAAGGGTCGCTCCACACCGGCCAGGAGGTCGAGCACAGCGCGCCGGTGCCGGTCGGGCAGCCGCTCCGCATGACCGGGCGCATCGCGCAGCGCTCCGAGCGCCAGGGCTTCGTGATCAGCGTCATCGAGTTCGAGGTGTCGGGCGCGTCCGGGCTCGCCGTGCGGGCGCGCACGACGATCATGGCGCCGGGAACAGCAGCATGAGCATCGCCGTGCAGCCCGTCGTCCGCACGCTGACGCAGGATCAACTCAACGCGTACGCCGACGCGTCCGGCGACCACAACCCGATCCACGTCGACCCGCAGTTCGCGGCGACGACGCCGTTCGGCGGCACGATCGCGCACGGCATGCTCGTGCTCGCCCTGATCGGCGAGATGATGTACGCGGCGCACGGGGAGGCCTGGCTCGCGAGCGGGAAGCTGAAAGTCCGCTTCAAAGCGCCGACCCGCCCCGGCGACACGGTGACGGCGTCCGCCGAACTGTCGAAGGAAGCCGGCGGTACGCGCGAATACGCCGTCCAGTGCGTGAACCAGCGCGGCGAGGTGCTGATCGAAGGTCGCGCAATGGTGGCCGCATGAGCGAGCCGGAGCGGCAGCCCCGCCTGTGCTTCGCCTGTGGCACCTCGAACGACCAGGGCTTGCACATGGAGTTCCGGCGGGAGGGCGAGCGGACGATCTGTGACTACACGCCGTGCGAGTTCCAGCAGGGATACCCGGGACGTATGCACGGCGGCATCGTCTCGACGCTGATCGACGAGTCGCTGGCCTGGGCGGCTTATCATTCGGCGAAGTGGGTGGCGACGGCGAGGCTCAACGTGCGCTTTCGCAAGCCGATCTACCTCGACCAGCCGCTGCGCATCGAAGCGTGGGTCGTCCGCGAGCGGCCGCGCCTGATCGAGGCGCGCGCCGAAGTGCGTGACGCCGCCGGCTCCCTCCTCGCCGAGGGCGAGGGCACGCTGATGACGATCGACCCCCGCACGGCGGCGGAGATGTCCGAGTCGGCCCGGCGGGCGGGGCGGGATGATGCTCCGGAGGTGGTGATGTGAGCGCATATGTCAGCGGGGCGTGGTTGCAGCAGCGGCTCACCGATCCGAACGTCCGTATCCTCGAAGCGAGCACCGTTCAGGAGACCACCTACGACACGGTGCATATTCCCGGCGCCGCATGGGTCGAGTTCCACCGCGACCTGCTCCGGAATGGCGATGAAACTTCGGGCGCGATCCTGACACCGGAGCAGTTCGCCGCGCTGATGAGCAGGCTCGGCGTCACGCCCCAGACCACCGTCGTCTGGTACGGCGACCGGCACAGCTCGTACGCCATCCGCGGCTTCTGGATGCTCGACTATTACCAGCATCCCGGCGGCTGCTACGTGCTGGAGGGCGGCCGTGAGCACTGGCTCGCCGAGCAGCGGCCGCTCACCGCGGCGGTGCCATCGCTCGCGCCGGCGCGCTATCCCGTGCCAGTGCAGCGCAATCCTGCGAACGAGGCCTCGTGGCAAGACGTGCTCGCCGCGATCAGCGCGCCTGATCACGTCGTGCTCGACGTGCGGTCGCAGGACGAGTACGACGGCCAGTCGGTGCGGGCGAAGCGCGGCGGCCACATCCCCGGCGCCGTGCACATCGAGTGGACTGACGCCGCGGCCGGCGACAACGTGCTGAAGCCGGCGGCCGATCTGCGCGCCATGTACGAAGGGCGCGGCGTCACGCCCGACAAGGAGATCATCGCCCACTGCCAGCTGGGGATCCGCGCCGTGCACACGTGGTTCGTCCTCAAGCACGTCCTCGGATATCCGAACGTGAAGAACTACGACGGCTCGTGGCAGGAGTGGGGCAACCGCGACGACCTTCCGATCGAGCAGTAGCGGCGATCAGTAGGCGTCGATCTCGCGCAGCCGGTCATCGCTGATCCCGAAATAGTGCGCGATCTCGTGCCGGACGACGTGCCCGATGCGCTCGCTGAGGTCCGCTTCGTCGCGCGCAATGCGTTGCAGCGGCTGCTGGAAGACGACGATCCGGTCCGGCAGCGTCAGGTGGTAGCCGGCGTGCCGCCTCGTCAGCGGGATGCCGCGATACACGCCGAGGAGCATCGTCTGCGCGGGTGAGTTCGTGTGGGCGTAGTCCTCCGGGCGCGGCCAGTCTTCCACGGCGAACTCCACGTTGGCGATGCGCTCGCGGAACTCCGCCGGCAGATCCTCGACAGCGTCCGCGACGATCGCCTCGAACCGCTCGCGCTCAACCTCGTGCATCGCGGCGCGCTCCACTCACAGCGTCACCAGGTCGGTCCGTCGCCAGAGATACCATGTGGCGGCGCTCCGGTAGGGGCGCCACGCTTCGGCGATCTCCTCCATCTGCGCGGGCTTGGGCGCCGTGCCGAGGCCGTATGCGTCTCGCATCGAGTTCTGCACGCCAAGGTCGCCGACGGGGAGCACGTCGGGGCGTCCGAGACAGAACAGGAGCAGCATGTCCGCCGTCCAGCGGCCGATGCCCTTCACCTGCGTCACCATCTCGATCACGTCGTCATCCGACGCGCGCCGCAGCGCCCGGTCCGAGAGCGCGCCCGACGCGAAGTGCGCCGCCAGGCTGCGCATGTAGCCCGCCTTCTGCCGCGACACGCCGGCAGCGCGTAGCGGCTCATCGGTCACGGCCGCCAGTTCGTCCGGCTGCGGGATGCCGCCGAAGATCGCCAGGAACCGCCGCTCGATCGCGGACGCTGCGGCGCCGGCGAGCTGCTGGTAGAGGATCGAGCGAAGCAGTTGCTGGTACGGCTCGCCGCGCACCTCGATCTCGTACGGCCCCACGCGCTCGACGATGCCGCGCATCACCGGGTCCGCATCGATGAGGTGTGTGCGCGCGGCGCCCGCGTCGTACGGCAGCGGCCGCTTCCGCATGCGGGCGCGCAGGCTCACCTTCGGGGCGGCGTCGGTGCGGTTGCGATCATCGGGCGTTGCTGGCACTGCCGCTACTTGCTGCTCCACATGCCGGCCGCCGCCATGTCGATCGACGCCAGCGCTTCGGCGAGCGCGGCGTTCACCTCGGAGTCGCCGTCCGACTCGATGCGCTCGATCAGGCTGCCCAGGTACTCGCGCACGGCCTCGAGCCGGTCGACGACTTCCTCGGCGGTCGCTCCCTCAAGCGGTTCCTCGAGCTGAGGTGTCGTACCGAACGTCATGATCGGCTTGCGTTCGGCGTGCACGAGCAGTTGCAGCACGTCGGGGCGGGCGTAGTGGCCGGCGACGTCGTGGGAGTGCTTCTCGCGAATCGCCGCCTCCAGGTCGATCTCGGCGTAGATCGTCTCTTCCTTGTCGTAGATCGGCCCGGCCAGGTACTCGCCGTCGGGGCCGATGATGCCGCTGCCGCCGCCCGGGCGCAGCGCATCGCCGCCCAGGCTCTTCGGGAGTGACCCGGGTGTGATCACGCCGCACGACGAGACGACGAAGCAGGCGCCCTCGAAGGCGTACTGGCGCATGCCGAAATCGATGTGGTTCTTCTGGCCCGCGTAGGCCGGCCACATCGCGCAATGCACCTGCTCGCCCTGCGCGTACAGCGCATACTTCGCGAGCGTCATCTCGTGCTCCCAGCAGATCAGCCCGCCGACGCGGCCGAGCGGCGTCTCGAGCACGTCCAGGTCGCTGCCGTCCCCCATCCCCCAGATCGTGCGCTCCGTGAACGTCGGCATGAGCTTCCGGTGCCGGTGGATCACCTCGCCCGCGGGGTCGATGTAGAGCTGCGTGTTGTACAGCGTGCCGCGGCTCACCGTGTCGCGCTCGTTGATGCCCATGACGACGTAGGCGTTGGCCTGCTGCGCCGCCTGCCCCAGGCGCGCGGTCGACGCTGACGGGATCTCGACGGAGTTCTTCCACAGATCGGCGAACGTGCTGGCGGAGAACACTTCTGGCGAGCTGTGCCAGAACGGGTATCCGGGCACCCACGTCTCCGGGAAGACGATCAGGTCCGCGCCGGCCTTGCCGGCCTCGGCGATGAGTTCGCACGCCTTGTCGATCGTCGCCTCACGATCGAGAAACACCGGCGCTGCTTGGACGGCGGCGGCGGTGAATTTCGGCAGCGTGTCGCCCATGGAACCTCCCGCGCCCGAACGTTACGTCGAGCACGGCAATATACCACGGCGCGCGAGCCGCTACGGATGAGGATAATCGCGCATGGCGGCCGTGAAGACCACTGAGAAGACGCTCGTCTTAGCCGGACGCGCTGCACGCCGTCGCTCCGGTGCGCCCGGCGATCGTGCTCACGCGCGCCGTCTGGTTGCCGGGAGGAACGAGAGCATCAGCACGCGCCGAACAGCTTCACGGCGATCAGCAGGTCCACTACATTGATGCTGCCGTCCCTGTTCACGTCGAAGTCGAGGATGTACTTTGGGCCAGCCTTTGGCCCGAATGCCCTCACGACGATGAGCAGGTCAATCACGTTCACGTTCGTGTCGCTGTTCAGCGAGGCGGCCTCGCGCCCGTCGCTGCAGATGTCGCCGTCGGTGTTGGGGTTCAGCGTGTCGCTCCCGTAGAAGAGGAACTCGACCCCGTCGTTGAGCTTGTCGCCGTCGGTGTCGGGCTTGGTCGGGTCGGTGCCGAGCGTCACCTCCAGCGCATCTGGCAACCCGTCGTGATCGGCATCGCCCGTCGCGTACGACGCGGGCGGATGCGATGCGGGGTCGACAGGATCTGTGCCGAGCATGCACTCGGCCCGGTCCGTGAAGCCGTCGCCATCCGTGTCGAGCTTGAGCGGATCCGTATTCGCCGTAGCGGAGAGGCACTGATCGTGGAACGGCCCGCCCGGGCCGAGCCCGGCCTCGACGTCGTTCGTCAACCCGTCGCCGTCGATGTCCGGGTTGCAGGCGTCGCCCAGCGTCGTCGAGTTGAGCATCGTGGTGTCGTCGAACAGCTTGCCGAAGACGTGCAGGTTGATGAAGTCAGGGCGGCTGTTCGCCTGGTCCGCGTTCGGCACACTCGGGCAGTTGTCCAGCAGATCGCACACGCCATCGTGGTCAGCGTCTGGGAGGACGCACGGCGTCGCCGTCGCTGTTGGAGTGCTCGTCACCGTCGGTGTGAAGGTCGTCGTAGCGGTCGGCGTGATCGTGAACGTCGGCGTGGCCGTAGCCGTCGGCGTCTGTGTGGGTGTCGCCGTCTGTGTCGGCGTCAGTGTGGCGGTCGCCGTTGCCGTCGGCGTTGGTGTCGCGGTCGCCGTCGCTGTCGGTGTCATCGTCACCGTGGCGGTTGCCGTCGGCGTCGAGGTACGCGTGGGGGTTAACGTTGGAGCAGCAGTCGCGGTAGCCGTTGGTGTAGCAAGACTGGCGAACGCCATCTGACCAATGAACGTGCCCCAGCCTTGGGGGCTTGAAGTGGCGGCATATTCACCAGCGACCCAGACGACGTTCGGGTTCGTTGGATCGACCGCCGCACCAGAGTAATCGCCCCAGCGATAAGGCGCTCCGATGACGTCCGAATAGGTCGCCAGACCGCTCCTGATCGTAGATGCCGTTATGGTAGTCCACGTCGGATCTAGTGCGGCGACCTGTACACCTGCAAAGACCGAAGGCGAAGACGCGTTAAACGCGATGACGAGATTGCCGTTCGAGTCAGGCCGCCACGCTGGGTAGAACAGATCTGTACCGAGCGCTCCAAGGAACGTCTCCCGCGTGATCGAAGGGCTTCCCGCAGTGGACGCTTGAACAAGCTTGAGGCACGAGCGGGGAGTCGTATCACCTGCCGGAAAGCACCCGCTATTGGACGCCACGAAGATCGACCCGGATCTCCAGAAGACGTCTTCTGCCCGTGCGTCATTCGTCGCCAGTCTCGATGCCGTTCCTGGTTGTTGTGCGTCGGGGGGCACGGCAACTGCTCCGGTGAGCGTCAAGTCCGCTCTGGTGCGGAGGACATTCGTGTTCGAGGGATTGCCTGTCACGCTCCAGATGGTGAGGATAGGCCCCCCGAGGTCGTCTGATGCCGCCGCGTATAACGTAGTCCCGCCGCTCAGCGCTTGGGCTGGCCGGATCGTGTTATCTGCGGCAACCGGCGCGAAAGACGCGGAGCTGCACAGACTACTGTTGAGAAGTGCGTTCTTGTCGAGCACGCGAAGCTCGCCGCCGACAAATGCCCCTTGGGGGTGAGTGTAGGCGTTCGTGCCAATCGCAATCTTGTCGTCGCTTGTTCCGAGCTCAGGCTGATCGTGCAGGAACCCCACGTCGTCAAAGACACAGACAAGCCAGGACGTCGGATCGGAGTTCGTCGAAACTGCTACGTACAGTGAGGTGTTCGTGCCAGGCAACGCGTTTACTTGGTAAGACAGATATGCGGCGAAGAAACGCCCACTTTGGGCGTCGTAGATCACCTTCGGGTCGCTCTCTCCGTCGTGACTCTGGTGCACGCCGAAGAGGGATCGCAGCGTTACAGTTGAGATAGTCCCGCCTGCTCGATTGAAGACGCGCGCCGAGTTGTTGACCATCTCAATAATGGACGTGGGGCCGACCGCAATCTGGGTGTCGGGCGGCGTAGCAGTTGGATTACGCAAGCCGTCGATCGTCGTTCCGGAGACAATGAGTGGACCCGGCTGACCGGCAACACCGCCGAGTACGGCTGTGTTCGTCCTGCTCTTACCTGCTGGCAGCGCGCCAGCATCTGCGTCCGCCTTCAGCCCTGCGAGACGCGCCGGGTCGCGGCTCACGCGGTGGCGCCCCCTTGGCGCCAGTTGCGAAGCTGCGCTCCTCGACGGGGTGGCGGCGCCAAGGGACGGCACAGCGGGGAACGACGCATACGATTCGGCCAATGAGACTTCCTGCGCAGCAGCCGGCTGGCTGATGCCGCCCGGAAGCGGGGGCGCGACGTCGCTCTGGGCGGAGCCGCTGTTGATCCGGCCAAACGTCAGGGCTGCGGCAACCAGCACCGCGAAGGCAGCAGCAAGACGAAGCGTGCGACGGCGCATGAAATGGAATCCTTCGTTACCAGCGCGGGGCTGGGAGCAGCGTACGCCTCGCTAGCGAGCGTGTCAATCGTCGCGAATGAGATGTCGTCAACGTTCCGGGATCCCGCCGCGCCACACGCCGCGCTCTGCCGGCGGTCATCTCGTGCGTTGGACGCGCCGCGCGTGCATGGTAGGCTGGGACGTGGTCGTGCTAGGCGGGGAGCCAGCGGTGCCCTGTACCCGCAAGCCGCTATAGCGGGGCTGAATTCCCGCTCGAGGTGAGTGTACCTGGGAACTGGCTGCGCCGAGCGGCGTTGAGGGCCTGATCCTACGCGGCGGAGCGCTATGAACCCCGTCAGGTCCGGAAGGAAGCAGCGGTAAGTAGTTTACTTCGGGTGCCGTAGGGCCATCGGGCCGGAGCTAGTTAGCGCGGTTAAGCCGAAGGGCCTCATCGACAGCGGGTGCACGACCATATACTTCTTCCCGGCGCCCATGAGGGGCGCAGCCGTCGACCATCCGCACGGCAGCGAGTAGCACAGGAGGACGCGTGCCGCTCACGCCCGGGCCGCAGCGCGGCCTGCGCCGGTCTTTGCCGGACGCATCGCAGCACAGCCTGCTCCTGGACCGCCGCCGCCGGCGGCACCTGGCCGTGCTGTCGGCCGTGATCCTCGTCAGCGTCTTCGGCTACGGGCTGCTGCAGCCGCGCAAGGTGCGCGTGCTCGCCGACGGCCGCGAGATCGTCCTGCACACCCGCTCCTCGAGCAACACCGCCGTGCTGCGCGGCGCCGGCATCGACCTGCACGCGGGAGACCGGCTGACCGCGCTGGATGGCGGCGACGCCGACGTCCTGCGCGTCGAGCGCGCGCGCCACGTCGTGCTGCAGGTCGACGGCACCACGTACGGCATGCGCACCCACGCCGCCACGATCGACCAGCTCCTCTCCGAGGCGAATGTAGCGATCGCCGGCCGCGATTCCGTGCTGGAAAACGGCGCGCTCGTCTCCACAAACGCCCCGATCGATCCGCCCCGCCTCTTCGCGGTGCATGCCGTCCCCGCCGACTCCGCGAACGCGCCGCGGATCGAGATCGAAGTGCGCCGCGCCGTCCCGTTCACGATCGTCGAAGACGGCCGCGAGATCCAGACGACGACCAGCCGCCCCACCGTCGCCCAGGCGTTGCGCGAAGCCGGCAAGACCATCGGCCCCGGCGACCGGGTCGCACCCGATGCGCAGGCGGTGATCGAGTCGGATGTCCGCATCGACCTGCGTCATGCGAAGGCGGTGACTGTCACGCTGCCCCATGACCACCAGGTGCTCTACACCTTCGAGGCGACCGTCGGCGAAGCGCTCAGCACCGGCGGCATCGCGATCCCGCAGGGAGCGTTCACCGAGCCCTCCCTCGGAACGCCGATCAGCGCCGGCATGTCGGTGCGCGTGGTGCAGCTGTCCGCCGCGAGCGACGTAGAGACCGAGTACATCGAGAGCAAGACCGTGTACGTCTCCGATCCTTCGCTCGGCCCCGGCGAAACGCGCACCGTGCGCGGACACGACGGCGTCCGCGTCCGCCATTACGACGTGAGCTTCGTCGACGGCGAAGAAGCGGGTCGCACCCTGCTCGACGAGACGCTCGCCCCCGAGCCCGTGGACACGGTCATCTACTATCCGATACAGCGCGGCGCGAGCGATGCAAAGCCTGCGGACGGGAGCGCGGTCGTGCGGTCGCTGCGCGTCTACGCGACCTGGTACAACCCCGCGAGCAGCGGCCGATCCTCCAGCGACCCCGCCTACGGACACACCGCCACCGGCGCCATCGTCACATACGGTATCGTGGCGGTGGACCCGGATGTCATCCCGCTCGGGACGAAGATGTTCATCCCGGGTTACGGCTACGCCGTCGCGGCCGATACGGGCGGCGCTGTCAAGGGCTATATCATCGATCTCGGATACCCGGATGGAGTGCAGGTTGACTGGCAGTCGAAGTGGGTCGAGATCGACATCCTCTCGTAACGGTGCGGCGGATCGCCCGCGCCCGAAGAAGCGCTTCGGCCAGCACTTCCTCTCCGACGTCAACCTGCTCACGCGCATCGTCGACGCCGCGGATCTCCCCGCCGGCGGCACCGTGCTCGAAGTGGGCCCCGGCCTCGGCTCCCTGACTGCCGTGCTCGCCGACCGCGCGGCGCGCGTCGTGGCGGTCGAGGTGGACCGCGACCTCGTCGCCGTGCTGCGGGAGCGCTTCGCCGGACGGGAGAACGTCGCCATCGTCGAGGACGACGTGCTCGAACGCACACCCGGCGAGCTCCTCCGGGAAGGCGGCGCGGGCGAGCCGTATATCGTCGTCGCGAACCTGCCGTACAACATCGCCGCGCCCGTCCTCCGCGCCTTCCTCGAGGGCGACATCCGCCCCGATCGGCTCGTCGTCATGGTGCAGCTCGAAGTCGCCCAGGCGATTGCCGCGGAGCCCGGCCAGATGAGCCTGCTCAGCGTCGCCACGCAGGTGTACGCCGATGCGAGCCTCGTGATGAAGGTGCCGCCGGGCGCGTTCTCGCCGCCGCCGAAGGTGCAGTCCGCCGTCGTGCGCATCGATGTCCTGCCGCGGCCGCGCGTCGATGTGCCGCTCGATGCGTTCTTTCGCGTCGTGCGGGCCGGCTTCGGCAATCCCCGTAAGCAACTGCGGAACAGCCTGTCGTTCGGTCTGCACGTCAAGCAGGACGTCGTCGACGATGTCATGCGCGCCGCCGGCGTGGACGCGACGCTGCGCCCGCAGGTGCTCTCGATCGACGACTGGGCATCGATCACGCGGGCCTGGCTCGCGAGGAGCGCGGCGGCATGAAACGGATTCGCCTGATCGCGCCGGCGAAGATCAACTGGACCCTCGAAATCGTCCACATCCGCCCCGACGGTTACCACGAGCTGCGCAGCGTGCTGCAGACGCTCGACCTGCACGATACGGTCACGCTCAGCGCCGCGGACGACATCTCGCTCGAGATCAGCGGCGACGCCGGCATGCTCGCCGACAACCCGCCGGAGTCGAACCTCGCGTACCGGGCCGCCGCTGCGCTGCGCCGCCGTATCGGCTACACCGGAGGCGCGCGCATCGAGCTGGAGAAGCGCGTGCCGGTGGCCGCCGGCCTCGGTGGCGGCAGCAGCGATGCGGCCGCCGTGCTGCGCGGCCTGAACGTGCTCTGGGGCGCCGGGCAGAGCCGTGCGAATCTCATCGAGATCGCCGGCGAAGTCGGCTCCGATCCGCCGTTCTTCATCGTCGGCGGCACCGCCATCGTCACCGGTCGCGGCGATCACGTCGACCCGCTGCGCGACGCGCTCGCGCCGGCCGTCTTGCTCGCGACGCCGCCGCAGAACGAGCGCGGCGAGAAGACCGCATCGATGTTCGCCGCGCTGTCGCCGGAGCACTTCGCCGAGGGCTACGTCACCATCGGCCTGCGGGAGATCATCGAAGCGGGCCGGATGATCGTCGATGAGCACCTGAACAACACCTTCGAGCACGTCACGGCGAAGATGCAGCCCGAGACGGAGCTGGCGATGAACGCGCTGCGATCGGACGGCTACGTGCCGCACCTCGCAGGCGCCGGTCCGTCGTTCTTCCTGCTCTTCGGCGGCGGCGCCGACCTGGCCGGCGAGCTGTCGCGCCGCGTCAGCGAGCTTGGCTTCGAGCCGTACGTCACCCACGCGCTCCGCCGCAACCAGGCGCTGCGGATCGAGGACGTCTAGTGGCCGCAGTCTTCGCCGGGTTCGTCGTCGGTTACCTGCTGGCGCTCGTCGCCGGGCCGCTCGCCGCCGTGCTGATCGTCCGCTCGAACCACCGCTCCGGCGTGGCGCAGCGCCTCGCACCGCCCGGCACGAGCGTGATCGCGCTGTCGGTGGTCCTGCACTTCGCCGCGATCCTGCTGCTGACCGCGCTTGGGCTCGTCCTCGGCATGGCGCTCCACGCCCTCGAGTTGCGGCGCCCGGAGAGGGGGCTCGGCAGTCCGAATCTGCTCTACACGCTGCTCGTCCTGGCAATAACCGCCGTGCTCGTCATCCCCGCCGTCGCCGTCCCGGCCATGCGAAAGTACGGAGTGGCGGCGGCGGTCGTGCTGCTCCTCACCTTCGGCTGGCTGATGCCCTGGGTGGCCCAACTGGGCTGACCGCGTCGAGCCAGCGGCGCGCCGCTGCTATAGTTCGGGCATGCCCGGAACCATCCTCGACATGCACATCCACACCACCAACGGCGCCTCCGACAGCGGCCTCAACCCCGAGGATCTCGCTGAAGAGGCGAACCTGCGCGGGCTCACCGGCCTCAACATCACCGAGCACGACCGGCTCTGGGACAGCTTCAAGCTGACGGAGTACCGCCAGCGCCACGCGCCGCTCTTCGTCAACAACGGCATGGAGGTCTCGACCGACCTCGGGCACATGATCGTCGTCGGGCTCAAGCAGTACGTCGCCGGCATCCGCCGCGCCGAAGAGCTGCGGCGCGTGCTCGACGACATGGGCGGCTACATGGTCGTGGCCCACCCCTTCCGGCACTGGTTCGACCCCGTCTACTTCCGCAAGCAGGGCAAGGAGCCGTTCACGATGACGCCCGAGCAGGCGGCCGAACGCATGCCCGTCTTCCAGCTCGTAGACGCCATTGAGGCGCTCAACGGCGCCAACACGCCGCGCGAGAACCTCTTCGCGCTGCGCGTCGCGAAGGTGCTGGGCAAGCCGGTCACGGGCGGCAGCGACGCGCACTCCCGCTCCGGCATCGGCTTCTACTGCACCGTCTTCGAGCAGGAACTGCAAACGCCCGAAGACATGCTGCGCGAACTGCACGCCGCGCGCTTCCACGCCCACCACGGCCTGCTGCAGGACAAGCTCACCTACTTCACCGAGGACAGCCTGGAGGAAGCAGCGCCCGGCCTCGCGACGTAGCCGCGCGCTCCCTGCACTCGCCTCCCGCGGCGCCATTCGTCACCTCACCCGTGTGCGTCGATCACAAACCCGCTCGTGTGAGCCCCTCTCCACGCCGTGGAGAGGGGTGCCCGTCGAAGACTCGCCCGTGGAGAGAAGAGCGGGGTGAGGTGCTCGTGCCCCGAACCCGCCGTCGTCGGCACCCGATTGCTCGTGCTAGACTGATCGCAGCAGCGCACTACAGGGATGGCCCGGCGCTCGACGTCTCGCTTCGTGTTCCCGGCCTCCGTGATCCTTACCGTCAGTCACTAGATCGTCGCCACCGATGTCCTACGTATCGCTCGATCTCGAAACGACCGGTCTCGATCCGGAGGTCGATGAGATCATCGAAGTCGGCGCCGTCCGCTTCGACGCCACCGGCGTGCTCGACACCTACCACTCGTTCGTCAACCCTGGCCGCAAGCTCGAATACCGCATCGCTCTCCTCACCGGCATCCCGGCGGACGAGCTGGAGCGCGCGCCGCACTTCGGCAGCATCGCGCCCGAGATCGAGCGCTTCGTCGGCATGGATCCGATCGTCGGCCAGAACCCGACGTTCGACACGGGCTTCCTGGCGCGCAAGGGCGTGCAGCTCGTCGGCCCCACGTACGACACCTTCGACCTCGCCAGCCTGCTGCTCTCCGGCCTCCAGCAGCACTCGCTCGGCGCCATCGCCGACCACCTCGGCATCGAGTTCACCAACCGCCACCGCGCGGATGCCGACGCGGAGGCCGCGATGCGCGTCTTCGCCGCGCTCCGGCAGCGGCTGGCGGCGTCGCCCCCGCATCTGCTCGCCGAAGTAGACCGCATCGCGTCGGCGAGCGACTGGCCGCTGCGGCACCTCTTCCGCGAGATCGCCCTCGAGCATCAGCGCGGACCCGGCGACGGCGAGCACGAGGGCTTCGTGCACGGCTTCGTGAAGACACCCGTCGCAATCGACGAACCGCCCGCACCTTCGACCCGCCGCGTCGCCGTGCCGCCCGACGAGGCCGCGGCGCTGATCACGTCCGGCGCCGCGCAGGCGACGATCGCCGAGTTCGAGCAGCGCCCCGAGCAAGCCAGCATGGCGCGCGCCGTCGCGGAGGCGATCGCCGAGGGCGACCAGCTCGTCGTCGAGGCCGGCACCGGCGTCGGCAAGTCGCTCGCCTACCTCCTGCCGTCGGCGCTGCACGCCGTGCGCAACAACTCGCGCACCGTCATCTCCACGAACACCATCAATCTGCAGGAGCAGCTCTTCGGGCAGGACATCCCGATCGCCCGCCGCCTCCTCGCCGAGGCCGGGATCGCGCCCGACGAGCTGCGCGTGGCGCAGTTGAAGGGGCGGCGCAACTATCTGTGCCTGCTGCGCTGGTCCGGCACGAGCCACGCGAGCAATCTGAGCAGCGACGAGGCCCGCGTGCTCATCCGTTTGCTGTTCTGGTTAGGCCACACGGACACCGGCGACCGCGCGGAACTGAACCTGCGGCGCGAGGAGGACGCGGCCTGGGGCCGCATCAGCGCCCAGGACGGCGGCTGCCTGTCGATGCAGTGCGCGTACGTCCGCGACGGGTCGTGCTTCCTGCTGCGGGCGAAGAAGCGCGCCGAGGCGGCGCACCTGCTGATCGTCAATCACGCGCTGCTGCTGTCGGATGTCCGCACCGGCGGCAACGTCCTGCCCGAATACCAGCACCTCGTCATCGACGAGGCGCACCACCTCGAGGACGAAGCGACGAGCCAGTTCGGCTTCGCCACATCCGAGGTCGAGGTGATGGCCTGGGTCGACCGGATTCACATCCGTGCGTCACGCGACCGCGAGGGCGGCCTCGTCGGCACGGTCTTCGCCGCCACCCGCGTCGCCCAGCAGGCGATCGGTCCCGCGCCGCAGCTCCAGTCGATCGCCCGCGCGCTCATGCAGGTGACGGCGCGCGCCCGTGATGGCGTGCCGGCGTTCTTCCGCGCCCTGCAGGAGTTCGGCCGCCAGCAGTCCAGCGGGCGCAACGACTACGACGAGCGCATCCAGATCAATCGCGGCATGCGCGTGCAGCCCGACTGGGCCGACATCGAGACCGCGTGGTTCGATGCCGAGGCCGCGATCGCCGACGTCCTCGGCGTCGTCGAGGAACTGCACGCCGCGCTCATGCAGGTCGACGCGGACGGCATCCTCGATCGTGATGCGGTGATCGCGGAGGCGGCGGATCTGTTCGACGAGGGCGAGAAGCTGCGCGCCGGGCTGACGCAGATCATCGCCAAGGACGAGCGCGACACCATCTGCTGGCTGACGATGTCGCGGCGCGATGCGTCGCCGTCGCTGGCCAGCGCCCCGCTCTCCGTCGCCGAGACGCTGCGCGCCAAACTCTTCGCGTCGAAGGAGAGCGTCGTCCTCACCAGCGCGACGCTCAGCACAGAGGAGAACTTCGACTACATCAAGGGCCGCGTCGGCTTCGAAGATGCGCGCGAGCTGCTGCTCGGGTCGCCGTTCGACTATCACAGCTCGACGCTCATCCTCGCGCCGAGCGACATGCCGGAGCCGAACCAGCAGGGCTACCTCGCTGCGCTGCAGACCGCGATCATCGAACTCGTACGCGCCAGCGAGGGGCGCGCGCTCGTGCTGTTCACGTCGCACAGCGGGCTGCGCGCCGCCTACCAGGGGATCAAGCGCCAGCTCGAAGAACAGGACATCCTCGTGCTCGGCCAGGGCATCGACGGCGCGCCGCGCCAGTTGCTGGCGACGCTGAAGCAGAACCACCGCACCGTCATCCTCGGCGCAGCGAGCTTCTGGGAGGGCGTCGACGTCACCGGCGAGGCGCTCTCGCTGCTGATCATGGCGCGCCTGCCCTTCCCCGTGCCGTCCGATCCGGTGTTCCAGGCGCGCTCCGAGCTGTTCGACCAGCCGTTCGAGCAGTACGCCGTGCCGCAGGCGATCCTGCGCTTCAAGCAGGGCTTCGGCCGACTCATCCGCCGCAAGACCGACCGCGGCGTCATGGTCGTGCTGGACCGCCGGTTCCGCAGCAAGCGCTACGGCGACGCCTTCCTCCGCTCGCTCCCTCCCTGCGACCTGCGCGAGGTGCCCCTGCGCGAACTCGGCGGCGAGGCCGCGGCGTGGCTCGCCCAGCCGGGCGCGGCCGTCGACGCGTGAGCATCACCCTGCGGCTGCTCGCGACACACGACATAACGTGGCTCGACGCGTGGCTGGCCCCGGTCGCCGCCTCGGTCGGCTACCACGGCGGCGGCGGCGCGGGGGATGCTGGTATTTCGCTGCTGGCGCGGACGGCGGCAGAACGTGACCTCCGCGCGCGCGTCATCGAGCGCGACGGCGCGCCGGTGGGGCTGCTGGTGTATCGCCTGCACGCGCCGCGGCGCAGCGGCGCCATCATCGAGCTGGTCGCGACACCGCCGGCGGAAGCGCGCCGCGGCGCCGGCATGCGCGCCGCCGCGCTCGTCGAAGAGGAACTCCAGTCGGAGGGCGTCACGAAGGTCTACGCGCCGGCGCCCGCCGCGCGCGGCATCGCCATGTACTTCTGGATCCGCCTCGGCTACCGCCCCCTCATGCGTGGAGACTGGCCCTGCGAGCGCGCCGGCGTCGCCTGGCTCCTCCGCGACATCGCCTCACCGCCCCCCGCGTAACGTCGCGAGGGACGCCCCACGGACGCCCCCGGTCTCATCGTGGAACGGACGGATCGCTCCGCGTAGGGGCGGGGCTTGCCCCGCCCGCCCCGGCCCGCGAGCACGTGCGGGTCACGCCGCACACCCGCCGCCACCCCAAACGGGCGCCCCAAGG
>Ga0315281_10002284_pt1 | contig 28437 bp, 40 predicted proteins | sample YL17G07_0_MG_FD_204540 | JGI IMG/M metagenome (GOLD analysis project Ga0315281, IMG submission 204540) | Sediment microbial communities from Yellowstone Lake, YNP, Wyoming, USA - YL17G07_0 | ecosystem: Environmental > Aquatic > Freshwater > Lake > Sediment | place: USA: Wyoming | collected...
TAATCGATCGACGTGCAATTCTGCTTACGAGTGAGAATTTCGGGTATACCGGATTCCCCCCTGCGGGAATGACCGGAAATCGCGGCTGGGGGGTTTACATGGACAATTCTGCCCTCGCCGGGTATTTCTCAACCGTTTTCATAACAGATTATACGGGAAAATCGATAACTGAATATAAAGGATCGGCAGGCAATCCAGAGTCCACCCCCTCGGGCACATATACAGTTGAGTTCGCGCCTGGACATTTTGTAGGTGCGACTGTCCGCCCTGTCATCGCACCAGACACCAGCAGTCAGATTACTGATTTGATAAACTCAGCTAATGGGAGCATCGAGATTGAGCAGGCATACATCACCAATGAGACTCCCTATTCCCTGAATCCCTACCTTTCAGCGGCGATAAATGCGTCACGGAGAGGTGTCCACGTCAGAGTGTTGTTGGATTCATACTGGTTCAATATTGAAGATGAGAAAGATAATGATGAGATGGTTGCCCTGATTAACCGGATCGGAATATCCGAACATATTCCCCTTGAGGCAAGGTGTGCGGATCTTACCGCCAATGAAATTGAAAAAATCCATAATAAGGGTGTGATTGTCGATGATCAACGTGTACTGGTGAGCAGTATCAACTGGAACAGCAATTCACCGAACTTTAACCGGGAAGCGGGAGTGATTATTGATCATCGTGACGTTGCCCGCTACTTTCTCAACGTATTCGAAGATGACTGGAATTCCTCGGTAAGATCACCTGAAATTAAAACTGATTATCTGAAAATTGTTATGGTTGCGGTCGTACTGGTCTTTCTCGTTCTTCTCTATTATCGACGTCAAAGAGCATGACTCCAACAACTCATCCGGCAGATGGAGAATAGGATTTTTTATACTATTTCAGTTCAGAACTTTTTCAGGGCACACTGGCATACATCACACAAATTGATATCACTTTCACCCGTAACAACCGCAAGTGCCCAACGGTCTATCATTGAGTCTAATTCATTCGTAATCTGAACATCGCTCACTCCTCTCTTCCCGCTCATGTACTGGGATACTGCTGCCCGAGTGACTCCAAGACGTTTTGCAGCATCACTCTGACTGAGCCCCTCCCTTTGTACCAGCCTGAATACCATCTCGGCTCTCATGGGCGGGAGAATGTTCCGGACCATGGAATCACAATGCATCAGGGTGCAGGTAATTTTCGTCATACACACGCAGGCTGGAGTTTGTTTGTTTGTATGGTCCGGTTCTGGTAAATGATCTGTCGGGCATCGCGGAAGTTGAACTTCTCGATAATAAGATGTCTCTCTTTAAGCTTCTTTAACGCATAACGCACTGTTCGTGGTGCAAGGTGTGTTTTTTGAACGAGGTCTTTGTGCGTCATTGCACCACCTGCGTCCAGTATCTCCAGTACCGTCTTTGATGATGGCGGTAATGTTGTAGAATACATGATATTATGTTAACACTGTTAACATATGAACCTATCGGTAATTTAAACTAACCTCCTCAAAACTTCAGTATGCTCAAACGTCAGGAACGTGTTGCAATAGTTCTTTTACTGGGTGTCGTGATCACCGTGATTACAGCTCACCTGATTCTCGGGTCGTTTGGAAAACAGCCCTTTGCCCGGCCGTTCACGAATAATTCAACAGATGGTGAACTGGTAATTGCAGCTGGTACAATCGACCAGCTGGTAATCACTCAGAACGGAGGGCACATGAATGTGTACACTGATACCGTCACCATTTTTGTGCCCGCCCAGGTTGCACAGGAACTGACGCTTCAGAAGGGAGATGTGATTTCTGTCTATGGCATTGTCCAGACATATCGCGGGAAAAAAGAGATCGTTGTGAGTTCTGTAAATGATATCTCTGTTATTCCGAAAATGCCAAGTAATGGTTTTTCAGCCAGTAACTGAACTATCAGATATCAGCGACTGACATTTTTGCATAAGTTGCCTGCTATATTCAAAAACCCCCTCTATACATTGGCAGAAGCATCAGTTCTCTTTTTCATCATCTCATTTTTTATTGTATCAAGGGCTTTTTGTGCAGCATCTCGCACTTCACTATCTTCATCCAAGAGCGCCTCTGTCAAGCCTGCAACTGCACGTTCATCTGCGATATTGCCCAGTGCCCAGGCAGCTGTTTTCCTGACCAATTTTTTTTTATCCTTCAGAAGAAGGAGAAGGGGATCGACGGCACGCGAATCATGGAGGTTCCCCAGTCCCCATGCTGCACCCGTTCGGAGCCATTTATCCTCACTCTTCAATGCATGTATCAATGGCTCGACAGCACGAATATCTCCCAGTTTTCCTAACGATTTTGCCGCGAGCCACTGCACATCAACAAACGGATCTTTGAGTGCCTCCAGAAGTGGTTCAACTGCTGTTTCATCCCCTTCATCTCCTAGGGCCTCTGCAGCCTTCCAGCGGTAGTTGAGATTGGGATCCTTAAGCAGGGTGATATACCCGTTGATACGCATTTTTTTACGCTCTTGGACTGCCGCAATCTCATCGGAGGTCGGTTCAGTGGAAGTTTTATCCCTCATTGCCTGCGTTTCTGGATTACCCATTCCCGTTCCTCAATAGCCACCCATACGTGATACCGGACTATTAAGGTTTTCAATGAAATAATGGATCGATATCCTGATAAAAGGGCATCTGGATTTGGAATGATACCAGTGAATACGGGTAAAGAACTTGATAAAAAATATTACTGCGTAATCTGGGGAATAATCTCCAGATTTACTGACAAATTTTTTACCGAATGGGTCAAGAAACCAAGGCTTATCACATCTACGTCAAGCGCAGCGTACCGTGCGAGGGAACCCTCGTCAATCCCCCCAGAAAGTTCAATAATTATACAATCCCTCAGACCTTCGTTTTTCAGTACCCTGATAGTCCGGGTAATCTGAGCAGGGCTCATATTATCAAGCATTATGATATCTGCGCCGGCTTTTGCAGCGATCAGTGCATTTTCAGAAGTTTCTACCTCAATTTCAATTTTTTTATAAGTGGTGCTTTTTTTTGCGGTTTCGATCGCAATACCGAGGGGGACTAGCGCCAGATGATTGTCCTTAATGAGAACTCCGTCGCTTAAGTTCATACGGTGAGGATCCCCGCCACCTATCGATACAGCTTTCTTATCCAGGATCTGGAATCCGGGACATGTTTTGCGTGTTGCTGCTATACGGCAATGTGGATTGACCGCAGATACGGTATCTGCCATTTTCCTTGTCTGTGTCGCAATACCGCTCATTCTTCCGATGATATTGAGGGCAGTCCTTTCAATGAGCAGTATCTTTTTTGCATCCCCGCTGAGTGAAAGGAGCCGGTCATCTTTGCGGACGGTATTCCCATCTTTTATATGGTGTGTCACTGAAATCCCAAAATAGGAAAAAAGGAGAGCTGCCTCATCAAGACCCGCAATGGTCCCCTCCTGCTCAGCCCTTATTACTGCTTCGCAGGTAATATTCGGAATAATTGCAGCAGATGTCACATCCCCATAGGGAGCGTCATTCTCAATAAACTGAAGCAGATACTTGAGCAATTCCATATAAGTGTTCACCTTATCTCTCTGTTATGTTCCCACTATTATAGGGTCGTTGAGATTATCCAGAAGAGAGAGAATAGAAAGGGCAGCGAGGTAGCTTGTGGCCGAATGACCGGGACTGGGTATATTTGTCACTCTGATGTAGGTTTCTCCAAAGCTCCCTTCAATGAACAGCTCGTGAACATTACGATCGACTGAAGGGTCAACCCAGAGCTCTACATCGGTGTCATGCCCGGCCGCCAGACTCATTGCAACAGACACGTTGACATTTTTTGGAAATGCCTTGATACACTCATTGGCTTTTCCGGAAAATATGAGCCTTCTGGTATCAGCCATAATACCAAGTGACGAAGGACTTTTTGTGGTTCTTAAAAGTAACCGTGTGATTTCTGAAATCCTTCCAATCTTGAGGTTATCGAGGCCAAAAATCGCCCCGCTCGGTATATGTATTTTCCGCCTGAACTTCATGGCCAATTCCCGGATCTCGTCACGGAATACTGTATCGGAAAGAGCACCCACGCTCATGATTACCAAGTCTTTGTTATGGGACAGTACCCGCCCTGCATAGCTTTTCACGGCACTGACAGATGCTGCTTCTATCACAATATCGATATCCGCCGTAATAAAAGACTCAAAATCTGCATATGGGTGTGCACCGGAAATCCCTGCGATCTCTTTTGCCCGGTCAAATACAAGGTCATAGACAGCTGTTATGGTAAAATCGCCCCCGTGCTGTGCGATGATATGCCCGATATTTCCACAGCCAAGCAGGCCGATTCTCATCATGATAACCTCATCAAAATACTCACCTTATTTTATATCTTTGAAAGTCCATCCTTAATTCAATGGCAAGACCGGTCAAAACCACGATATCTCCCACTTCATACAAACAAGCAACCAAGAATGATTTGGATCACCGAATAAATAAATTCAGTACCCAAGATGCAGCGATTATCCGGGAATACGTGGATACAACTAAGGCCCAGCGGTCTGTCAGTAACACCCGGATCCGGAGCGACCTGGATTCCCTGATCCGGTGGCGGCAGCTTATCGGTGCGCCGATCAAGTCCTGGACTATTAAAAAGGTCCATGCCGGTATCAATAAGCTGAAAGAAAAAGGGAGGCACGATGGCAAATCCTACGCGGTGAATACGCAGGTGCTTTACCTGGTCAACCTTCGGAAGTTCCTTGAATGGGGAGCAGAACAGCAATATATCCAGGTAAGCCTCGAGGAGGTCCATAAGATCAAGATACCGAAACCCAATAAGATGACCTTCTCCGCAGGGGATATCCTGACAGAAGAAGAGGTCCGTGCTGTCCTGGATTGTTGCCCGACGGTCCGCGATCGCGCATTTATCGCTATGCTGTATGACGGGGGACTCCGGACAAAAGAGCTGTGCACCCTGGCATGGAAAGACCTTGACTTCGTTAATGAGGATGTCGTAACCGCACAAACGACCGTGAAGACTGGCGTAGAAAGGAAGGTCCCCATGTTCATGTGCCGTGAATACCTGATGGCCTGGAAGAATGAATATCCAGGTGAACCGTCCGGCAACAATGCGGTATTCGTGAACCGGTACCGGAAAGCATTCCGGTATTCAACAGCTCATGAACTTCTTCACCGGATTGAAAGGAGGGTGTATGAGATCAAGGGCATACGCCTCGGCAGCCGTCTCAAGCTCCACCAGTTCCGACGGGCAAGCATCACCCATGATGTGAATAAGAACCGGCCGATATCGCACATCTGCATGGAGAAGTGGGGGCGGGCATACTCACCCATGATTGAACGGTATGCCAAGCCAGGGGAAGCGGAGATCCTGAATTCAAAGATAGAGGCATCCGGGGTGGATCAGGTTAAGCGGAAATACGAGAGGAAGAAAGGCGCCATGCAGCCGATCCAGTGCCCGAAGTGCGGCATGATCAGCGGGCCCACTGCCCGGTGGTGTGCCACGTGCGGTTTAGGATTGGCACCGGATGCCATCAGCCAGGAAGACCGCCTTAAAAAGGAGATGGCTGCCATGATCGAGGCAGCGATGAAGGGTGCAAAAACGTTATGATTTGGGTTTCTTGCCATATACTTTGTTTCGGTGCCATTCGATCCATTCAAGCAGAGTAAAATATTTTTCGCCGTTTTCCTGCAACGGGGCCCCTGCAACAGTAATTTTCACTCTATTCGCGTGGTTGCGAATTGCTTTCTCTGCATCGTAGTCTTCCTCCCCCTCATGACATTTACGGAGGAGTTCCCGTGCAGCCCCGAGTCTTATCGCGAGATTACTATTATCCCATGTCGCTTTATTGAGTTCTTCTAATAATTCGTCCCGTGTCATAAATTGCATAGGAAGAAAAGCTATAGAGGCACGATAATACACCGGGGCAGCACCCGGACCGGGTTTTTCTTTTTCACCGGTTTTCCGGTCGATAAGATGTGCATCTGTCAAATCGGAGAGTAATTTGTAGAATGTCGATGTGTTCGGTATTTTGTTTGAGGAGACCAGGTCGCTCACTAGGTCCCGTGATCTAACCCATCCCTGGGTTTTTACATCCATTTTTTCGGTGAGGTAACTGAGGATAATTTGAACATAGGCTTTGGTTTCTACGCCCTTTCTCGTTTTAAGAAATTTTTCGAGATATTGACTTTGCTGTCCTGCGAATGAATGAGGATCGACGGTCATTTGTCTCCAACAAATATTCACTCCAAGATGTAATAAGAGTATCAGTCTAATACTCCAATATAACATTGGATATGGATGAATTTTAAATAGTTAAAAACCATATGTGAGAATATCATATGACCGACTCAAAGCCAGTAACACTCTACATGACAAAAAGAGCGTTATCAAATCTCGACGCTCGAAGATTTCCTTTCAGTCGTAGCAAAGCCGTTTCGTTATTGCTTGAAGGACAGGGATTCATACCACCGGTTGAAAATACCGAATGTGCGGTGAGGGAATGAGCACAAAAACAGGTAAAGAGGCCCGGGCGCCTGGAAGCAATCCCGGGGAACTATCGCACGTCCGCGATACTATTACTATTGACAGCGAGGACAAAAGGGTTTCGCCGCAGGCTATTACATCGGTAGCCTCACAGTATGGCATCAGCGCGACTCTTTTCAAGGAGTGGCTCGTTGGGCGTGGCTTCGAGATCCTGGACGAAGCATGACCCGGACACAGGCGTGTCGGGATCAATTGGGGTGGATGGTTGAAAACTGCCCACTGGATCGCACTTCGATTATTCCAATCAAGAGGGCACACAAATTCTGTGAAGATCATGTTGAAATTTCAACACTATCGACGGATGCGATTCAGCCTTTGGCAATGATGAAGGACGTTAAAGTCCAGGAAAAAGTTGTTGCCGATTTGAAAAAGATGATAGATGCCGGGAAGAAACCGACACGGCGCGATGTGGTGGTCTGCATCCAGAACGAGCGCCTAGAACGTGAACAGAAGAGAGAAGACGGACTCCAAAAACCCACACCCTCCGAGGTTGCAACCCAGATCGGACAAAAGAAAGAGCAGATCACAAAATATGAGGCTAAAATCGAGATTATTCGAAAAGAGATCGACTCCCTGCTTGAGCACCTGCCACATCCAAAATGGGATCCCGGCTGGCCCATGGAAAAACTCGAGGAATACGAATTAAAAAATTCTAAGTTACTGTCCCGAAAGGAGCGGGGCGCATTGCGCAATGCCATCCATGCAGCTTGGAGTGGTCCGGCGGATGATAGTGTTGTCACTCCCGAAACTACCGTAGCTGAAAAAGACTCTTTTGGCGTTACCGAACCTTCTGGTAAAAATACGACTACCGGTCACGATGCGGCACGGGCAAAACTGACAAAAGGGGAGGTGCGGCAGCAATGACACGCTGGCACGGCACTCCCGGCACTCCCGCACAGATAGCTGATCGCATTCTCGAGCAGGTAAGATCCGGGGGGGTCAGGACGGCAGGAGAATACGTCGCCCTCGTTTCAGTTGTGGATTCTTTACCTATGAAAGTTCGCACCTGGGTATGGCAACAGATCGAGGGAGAGATCGGGTATGCTGCTGTTGTCTATCTCCGCACCTGGAACAACAACACAATGGCGGCGCGATCTTGAACAGCGAGGCGGTCCCCTCGGCACCGGTTGACAATAAATCAACAAGCGCTGTTACAGAGAATATAAGAGAGATATTTAAGGATCATCCTGCCGTAATCGATAACCCCGGGCTCATTGAAGAGATAGCGGAGGCTGTCCGATCGGAGCCGGTGGAATGTCTGGAGGAGTGCCCCTCCATCAATACCAGTATCGGTAAGCGAATGGAGCAGCGGATCATGATGCTCGGCGGCGAACCTAATTTTTTTATAATGGACCCCAGGACATACCGGACTGTTCCAAAGAAGGCGGAGATAGCCCAGTTTATCCATGCTCACCTGCACACCGTCGCCTTCAATGATACGATATACACCTATGACACCAGTCATGGGATCTACATACCAGGACAGGGAGTTATTGATGCCGCAATAAATGAATTGTGCCGCATCTGTGGACACTTGGATTATATCACCAGTTTGCAGAATTTTGTTGTTACTCATCTTAAAGGGATGAACGTATTCAACCAGTACCCCTTCGATCAGGTGCCCAACCGGATCCCCTTCTCCAATGGCACAGTGCGATTAAACGGGACGACCTGGATACTGGAAGATGTGCGGCCGTCAGATATGGTGACATGGCGTTTAAATTTCCCCTATGATCCGTTCGCCCCGACCGCTCCTGTTGAAAAAGTTTTATCGGATTGGGTAGGGGAAGACGATGCCCACCTGCTGACCCAGATACCGGCACAGGCACTTCTCCAGATGACACAATCCCAGCCATATAAAATGAATTACCTTTTACTCGGTCCTCCGGATGCAGGGAAGAGTACCTATATTGATCTCCTCCAGACTGCCTTCGGACAGAACAGGTGTGCCGAAGTACCGCTGCAGCAGATCGGGATGAGATTTAAAAATGCCGAACTTGAAGGGAAGTTGATCAATCTTTTCGACGACCTTTCTGATCAAGAATTTACGAATCTTGGAGCCTTCAAAAAATTAACGGGACGGTTCCAACATCCGATTGAGCGAAAAGGAAAGGATACCTATGAAGGGCTGATAAAATGCGTCCATGTCTTCAGCTGCAACAAACCGCCGACCCTGAACATTACAGACGATGATGCTTTTTATTCCCGATGGCAGCCGGTGATATTCCCGAATCATTTTAACCGTGATCCGGATTGGTTCACTAAAACCGTGACTCCCGAATTTCTATCAGGATTTGCCAACCTCGTCCTTAACCAGTACGTCAGCATTTCTGAAAACAAATTGGCGAGCGACCGGACCGCAGAAGATGTGAAAGAGTTCTGGATGCGGGAAAGTATGCCAGAGTATGCGTTTACTATGGATTGTCTTGAGACTGGGGTTGATTACACCATACCCGTTGCTGAATGTTATGATCTGTATGTCAAATGGATGACTGAAAAGGGATACCCTGCCAGCAAGACAAAGAACTTGGTTCATTTCGGAAGAGCGATGAATAAATCCCAGCTGATCAAGACCGGGCAGGAGACCGTATCAACCAAGGACGGAAAAAGCAGGATCTATGTCTACAAGGGTGTCCAGAAAAAAATAAAGGAGTCACACCCATGATATCCCCTCTTACATGGGTAACACGGGTATTTTTCAAATCCTTATTTACCTTTTTCGCCCGCACGCGCGTAAGAGTTAGAATATACCCATGTTACTCATGCAATAACTCATCATCAAAACGCGCGGAGGCCTGCTGATGGCACAAGGTAAGCCGAATAGCTGCATCTGTGCGATCACCCGCAACCCGAATTTTCCGAATCCATAAAAGAGCAGTTAAGGAACACCCCCCGGAGAAATAAACGATGAAAACCACAGAAAAAAGCGAGAATATCAAAGGAAATGACAGCCTTTCCGGGAAAAAAGACGAACCGCTCACCCGGGACCAGGTCCTCCGTTTGTCCAGTCAGACGATCCGGCAATTACATCGCAGGGTGAGCGGACAAGTGCGGTTTAAGGAACAGAGCGGTGACCGTGCAAGACTCGCGATGATCCGGGCACTCTCCCAGCTCCTGCAGACCTACAGCTCGCTGCTGCGGGATAATGAACTCGTGGAGCTGGAGTGTCGGATCAGTGATCTGGAGCAGCAGAAAGAATGCAGGTGTAATTCATGAACAACATCGACGGAATGAAAAAGCGGGTTGATAAGCTAGCAGAACAGGATGGCGGGAATATCATCATGCTCTACAGGGGCGGGGACCTGCCGGACGACCAGCTAACCGAGCGCATACATGCGGAACGTGCCCGGGGGAACAACCCGATCGTGCTCGATGCGGAGGACCGGGACCTATGAGCGGCATCGAGCAGCTAAAACGGCGGGTGGATTCACTCGCACCGGCACTGGAAATGGAATACTGTAAGAGCCTATGGGACCTGATGAGCCCCAGCGAGCAGCGTGCAGAAGTGCGAAGGTTGATCAAAGTTTGGACGGATCACACCGGGGAAATCCTCACAGAACCGGAAATAGAAGTGGCCATAACCCGGATAATCGCAGAACACGACGGACTTACTTATCGCCAGAAACAAGCAGGCCGGATAGCCGCTGGAAGGATGACCGATGCAGAGCTTGAGAGCAGGGCCCGGGGGATATTCACAGGGAAGCCCCAGGGGTCATAACCAGCGCGGGCGATGATTTGAGGTCTGCCACGATGAGCCCGAAAATTCTATTTATTAAAAACAGTTACCACAGGTAAAGGAAGCAAAAAAACCATGACAAAAAATCACGACATTGTAATCGACGAAGGGATAGGGGTGTATAAAAATGCTCACATCTGAAAACTCGGGAAAATACCTGACCGGGGACTGGGCACGACGAAAAAACGCCGGAGAACTGGACAGCAGCAACCTCTCGGAAGCGGATAAGGCATTCCTGGAAATCCAGGACGGTGAGGGACAGGCGAAGATCGACCTGGAGAAACTGCGAAGAAAGACGGACAACCTCAATCTCGACGAGAATATCGAATACATCCTGGAGCACAGATCATGAAAATGACACAAGCGGAAATTAACAAAATGACGGTTGATCTTACCGGCGAAGCAACCCGGTTATCTATCCAGATCGCGGAACAGAAAAGGCGGATCGAGGCACTATCGGGCCAAGGTTCGGGAATGCAGGACGACCTGCCGGAGTACTACTGCCCGGTAAGTCGGGCATCCGGAACCGTTGGGGGCGATTCACATCCTGACCCCGGCATCCGGAAACAGAGGCGGGAGCTGTCTCCTGAAACCGATGAAACCGAAATATCAGATTCCGATTTACCGGAATACTACGTTCCGGTGAACCCCAACAAGGGCACTGTGGGCGAGTGATCATGCCCCTCTTTTTCTCGGCCGAGGCAAAGGAACATTCCGCGCCGGCAGCACAAGCCCAGGTGGACAGCATGCAGAAAGAGCTCCAGCGCATGAAGGATACTGCACGCTTACGGGCACGGCACGGCCAGCAGCTCACAGATGCACAAGTTGATGAGTTTCTCGCAGAAGAGGCGGATATGGTCATACGGAAAGCCAAGGCAAAAGAAACAAAGGAACTCATCCGGCGGGATGAATTAAAGCGGAAGAATGACCTTGAAGCGGCTGCTGTCGAATATGTTCGTGACAGACGTATCCTGATCGATATCAGTGGCAACCGGGTAACGACAATCGGCAAGGACCTCTCGGTCCCCTGCCCGGCATGCGGAGCATCCATATATTCCATCGGGGGCTCCCCCCACGGGTACCTGCTATCGTTGGTGCAGATGTGGTTCGATGCCAGCGATAAAGAGAAGGCGGAAGGTGCACCCTCGTTTATCGTAAGGTCTGCTAGTAACCCGCTCTCTGATCTCTGCGGCGCTCCGATGATCATGACCCGAATTGAATGCCCAGGCTGCAAAGCGGTGTGTATGGCGCGGATCCAGCTGGTCGTACTATGAGCAAAAAGACGGTCCGCGAATTGGAGGCCGAGGTCGATGCCTTACGGGATCTCATGGGGAAGCTCACCGAACATATCACGACGCTCGCGGGTGCAATCCAGGTACATAATAACCAGATCGCATCTCTGCAGGCATCAGATCTCGTCCTTGCAGATTCATCTAAAACCATTATGCGCTTTCTCACGATCGACCAGCAGCCCGGTATGGTAGAACCCCGCCTTCCAGGATACCAGTAGGTGAATGAAAATGTCAATGATAACAAAGTCGTTTGAGAAGATGCTCCAGGAGCAGCGCATCCGGGCAGGCGTGAGGTCGTGGTAATCTGCGGTACCAATTCCTTGATCCCTTCCCTTTCGATACTGATGAGAACTTCATCACCCGGCCCGTTCACCCGGTGCGGTACCGTGAGCCTGGAGGATGATGCCGTTAAGGTCACCTATGACGCGGGAAGGGTGACCCATACGGTGTTCATCCCGAATGCCGGGGATCTCAAGGGAAACCGCGATGCTGTTCCGGTGCCAGTCTTTGCCCGTGGTCCGGAGGGATCCATAAAGACCGGATATGCACATCGCTCATTATCCGGGCGGGCATTTATGATTAGCACTACCACCAGCGGCGGGGAACTCACGATCGAGTGGTCAGCCTTGCAGCGAGTCATCCACCAGGACCGTCAGCAGGTGCCGGTATTCAGGCTGAATGTGACTTCATTGTAATCCAAACCTTGCTCCACAATTCATACAATATTTACCGTAGGGAGGATTCAGACTCAGGCAGCGTGAGCATTGTAACGATTTAAAACCACCAAGGATTACCGTACGAGGTCGGAAACGTGGACTTACATATTCTTTCTCCCCATGCCAATCGAGAATATTCTTCTTGATCACAGCATCGATATCGCAAATTAATTTTTGGTAGGCGTCCGGATCCTCACTGATTTTCCGTAATACAAAGGGATCAACAGTCGGATAGAAAGAATTGCCCCCTATTGCCCCATCATCAGAAATAATTTCCCCCGATTGCATTCGTTTTCCGAGATTTTTATCAGATTCGGATAATTCAAGTGACTCCAACCAGCCAATTTCATACCTTTTTTTAGTTTTGGGAGTCCTCGATACCTTACTGGACTTATGAGTTTCCTCCATCATATCAGATGGATCAATCACGCAGTAAAAAAAGATTGAGATCGGAAGCGGTTAATGTTGACAATATTAACCTTTAGTTGACAATAATAACCTTTTTATACCAATAACGACCATATACAATTTGGTGATAAACACCATGAGTGAAACAAGAATAAAAGGGAGTGGCGCCGGGATCCGACTGCGGCAAGGCATGAGGGGTCACACGAGCGCCGAACAGATATCGAAGTCTGAACAAATCAACGTATGCCCCGAGTGTGCATCGCCCCTGCAATATGGCAGCCGTGATCCTTGTGAAGGGGATTATTACTGGTGTCCTGCGTGCGGTGCCGGCCCGGTCGTCTTCCCAATCGGTACAGGTCCTCGCAGGCCCGCCCCTCAAATTATCGACGCTGAAGCCGAACAGAGAGCGGCATTCATCCGCCAGCATGCGGTGGTGCGCTGATGTCTGTTATCATCGGGAGGGTCTCGGAGCATGACCTTTCAAATATTACCGTCGGTGGAAAGGTGATCTTTGTTCCCCCGGAGAAGCGCAATGCGGCTTGGATAAACTTCCCGGCCGGTACTGTGGCAAAGGTGATGGCTGATAAAGGGACGGCAACGAGTATCGTGCCCCCATCACCCGCAGAGATGGCTGCATTCACCAGGGAGGAAATGGCAGGCAATAACAAGCCACCTGCAGCGGTTAAACCCGGTACCAAGACCGAACCTACCCAGGCACCTCCATCCACCCCTGCAGCGAACTCACAGGCCGTTAAAGACGCAATACAACAGACCAAAGACGCATTAAAAAAGGGAACTGCGATGGCATCACCCTCCTCAATCGACCGGATGACCGATGAGGAATTCGAGAGAAAAATCATTGACCTGCTCAAGAATAATCCGGAGGTCCGTGCCAAGATTCAGGAGATCCGGGGCGAGAAGCCGAATGGGGTGCCCTCATGACCCCGGAACAGAGAGAAAGAATGGATATCCTCGCCGAGGTAATCCTGGATAACCCCAAGCTCTGTCACATAATCCAGCATAGCGTTATGAAGGCCAGGTTTGAGAGAATAAACGGGCTCGAGGGAGGTGAATGATTATGGCTGAAATGGTTGCTTGCAAAATCACAATCCCGGAAAATTGGAGAACATTCCTTGAGGATGTCGCCGGGCATATGAGACAAGATCCTGGGGAGTTTTGGGGGAAATACCTCACCGACCACTTAACCCAGGCAATGCACGATGATCGTTACTGGCTTTTCGCCGGCCTGCAAGATGAGCTGATCGAGAAACACGGCCTCTCAATCGGTGAGAAGGATGACTGAAATCCAGACCCACGTCACGATCCGACCGGACAGCCTGGAACTCGGGACCCCTGGTAAACACGGGGCCCTGAAGATCTATTTTGACAGCGGCGATCCCGTCGACGCAGAGCGCAGGATCAGGGCAGCCTTCATGTTACGGGATATCGCACAATCCCTCGCTGAACGGGCGGCGGCATAATGGCCTGCATCTGGAAAAGCCGGGTAAATCTACGGGAGTATTGCGCCACATGCAGCAACGCCACCCGGACCGGTTGCCTCCTGGATATCGATCGCAATGGTAAGCCATTCATCGAGAGGTATTACAGGATCTCTTCGGAGTTCCCGAGGTGCGAGGTATGAAATCCCGTCGATGGGTCTGCAAATCGGGGTGTGGTGAGTGTTGCGGGTGTGTTCCCGTATCTCTTTCTTCATGGAAAAGGCATCAAGCGCGGGCGGTTCGTATTGATCGGGTTATTGAAAATGACAACCAGATCTTCCCGTTCACAACTGATGGGAGGTGTTGTTTCCTTAACGAGTTACGTGAATGCACTATCTATAAGGACAGACCCCATATCTGCCGAATTTACGGGAGATCATTAAAGATTCCTTGTCCTTATATCAGGCCTGATGGCAGTGAGCGATCATATCTCGAGATGTCCGAGATGAGAGAGATCATTAATAACCAGGTTGACACGTGGGTTTCCCAGCTTAAGGAGGTGAAGCATGAAATCCTTACTCGATGATGCAATCCGCAAACGGATACAGGAAAGCCGGGAGGAATGCCGTAAGCGTGATGAATCTCTCCAGGTTGTAGCCGCTGGCCAGCAGGTCCCTGGTGATAAACCGCAATCAGTACCCAACATGATCGATTCATTAAAGGTAAATAAAGGTCAACCAATGCCCGTGGTTGATAATATTTATACCCTTGAAGAGACTGCGGATAAACTGAAGATGTCAGTCCGTAATGTTCGCCGGTGGGTTGATGAGGGGAAGATCAAGGCGTTTAAACTTGGTCGTGAATGGCGGGTCCATGAAGATGATCTGCAGGCAGTGATTGATAACGCAAGGAAAGGATAAACCCTCTTTTTCAATTTCAAAACCGTATCAGTCGGGAAAACAGAAATTTCCGTAAAGAAGCCTTTTACGGGTTCCTTTTCAGTACTCCGATGCCCTGTTTGATACTTTCCTCCTGGATATTATGCATGAACAGGCGGTCGCTTGCTCCTGTGACAAAAATGTCCTAGGGGATCCTGATCGAAAGCGGATAATACCGGAACATCTCTCCGTATCTGCCAGATAAGGAACGGGAATAATCCCGGGGCACAGACCAATGGCAGAAAAGAAGCCCATCGTAAAGGCAGTCCAGGAAAAACTCTCGCGTGAGGACCTCATGGATATAACGAGTGACTTTATCCGGGACTTAAGGCAGAAAGGGATCTCCGGAAGGTTCAGGGACCCGAATAATGAACGGATGAGGGATGCAAAGACCAGGTTGCTGCTGCAGTGCATCCAGGCATACACTATCCTGTTACGGGACCAGGAGCTCGTGCAGCTGGAGCAGAGGATCTCGGAGCTGGAGCTGCAGAGGTCACGACAATGAGCATCCGACAGCTCAGGCAGCGCCTGGATAAACTCACACCTCCTCCGGGAGATGATGCCTGGCTACGGCAATCGGCAGCTTATCACCGGATTTTTGAAGTGCCCGAAAGTGAACAGCGGGCATACAGCCGGATGTTATGGGGTGTCCTCTCAAAAATGAGTGGAGTAAAACTTCCGGATGATGTGGAACAAAGGATAACCGATGAGTTATCGACCGAAAACTTACGCGGTACCGAATGGGAACGGTTCGTCACGGACTGGAAAAGCCACCCTGGGCACAACCACCACAGCGACAATAAAGAGCCCCACCATGCCCCGCTGTTGGCAGATCTCAATGGTCGTAGGGGTATTATACCTTCACAATGAAGGGGAGGGCGGTTTTATGGTTAGGAGAATCTTTGTTTATTCAATACAATTTCCTTAAACCTATCGAGTGTTAATGTGTGGGGTTTATTAAAATCGGATTCTTTAAGATTCATTGGAATACGATATCTCATCAAAGCATCATCAGATGTGACGAAAAAATCACATTCATACGCAATTGCATAGGCAAGGTGGGTCCGATCCGTTTTCTCTCCTATAATCCGGCCATCCGTATCGTCCTTTGAAAATTCATAGCAAATAAATGCCACCTCATCTGTAGGAATGAGGATCGTAATTTCCCACTCATCAAATAGGGAGGAAAAGGCAACCAAGTCTTCATCACTTTTCTGTTCCCGTTTCATAATCAGGATTACTTCACCAATTACTGTCAAGGAAGTGAAGATTTGACAATCACGGTGGATGGCATGATTGATGACGTTTTTAAAATCCTGACTTTCCAGGCAATCAAAAAAGATGTTGGCATCGAGAAATACTTTTCTTCTCATTGTGTGAGCGCCCGGTATTTTTGAATCCGGCGCTCTGCATCCTCACGACTTCGGGCAAAAACAATCCGGCCATCGGGACCAACACCTCCACCATAAGGAAGATCACCGCGATGATAGGGTTTGCCAATTACACATTCCGGATCAAACGTTTCAATTACCGCCTTCGGATCGAAGGTTGCTTGTACTACTTTTGCCATATCTCTCCCCCTTCAGGATAACCATCAATCCTGAAAATTACTACTATTACTACTACAGTTTAGCCATTATAATGATATAATGATATATTTTGTGGTGTCTTCGTCATGTTTTCGTTAGACTTTGTTAAACAATCGCGCGGATTATCTCTTGAAGCGCTGTTAAGAGATAAACTTTCAAAGAATGAATGATAAACAGAGCATATTACCATGCTTAATCATGATAAACAGATTATGGGTGCCATTGGTTAAGTGTTGTGCTCACGACATGAATCATGAGGGGAATACTGTTCCCTGCTGGCTACGTCAGATGCGTGACACATTTCTTATATGCTGGTTTAGTCTGTTTTCCGGTTTAAGACTATTTATTCAAGTGAGACTAATGGGATCTTTGTGGCAGATACATGGCAGGAATACTAAAATCCGGATATGAGAATATCGCGGACAATAATATTTTGGAAAAATTTCACCGCGTGAATGTATATATTGAGACCTATGGGTGCCGTTATAATTTCGGTGACACGGCGAAACTTATTGAGATCCTGAAGCACAAAGGATGCACCGTTGTGAATTCAGCAGAAGAGGCAGAAGCTGTAATAATCAATACCTGCACTGTTGTCGGCCCAACAGAGCGGCGGATGCTCAGGAGGCTTTCGCATTTCAGGGATTGTAATCTCTTTGTGATGGGATGCATGCCGGCAGTACAGAAAGAAGCAATTTTTGCGGTATGCGCACCCGCTATCATCTCATCAGATGTTATCCACGAAGCATACCGGAGTTTAAGAACTGTTCCTGATGGCGGTGTAGCGATTGTCCAGGTGGCCCAGGGATGTGCAGGCAGGTGCACATACTGCCTGACCCGGGTTGCCCGAGGACCCCTGAAGAGTTTTACAGAAGATGAGATTCTTGCAGAAATTGCAATGCATGTACAGGCCGGGACACCGGAAATCCAGATCACTGCCCAGGATGTAAGCAGCTGGGGATGGGATATTGGGAAATCACTTCCCGGTCTTATATGTGCCATTGATAGTCTGCCAGGGCGGTTTATGATCCGGATTGGAATGATGAATCCTGCAACAGTAAAGGGAATACTTGGGGATCTTATCGAGGCTTTTGCCGGTGATCATATCTTAAAATTTCTGCATCTTCCCGTCCAGTCGGGATCCGACCCTGTTCTTGACCGCATGGGAAGGGGATACACCGTTGCAGATTTTGAAGAAATTGTGACAGCATTCAGGCACCGGTATCCAAAAATTACTCTTGCTACGGATATGATTGCCGGGTTTTGCGGTGAAACAGAAAAAGATTTTTCAGACTCCCTTGACCTGATCGAAAGGGTTCACCCGAACAAAGTAAATGTCACCCGCTATTCTCCTCGCCCGTTTACCCCTATTTCTTCCGAGAAAGATTTCCCTGACTGGGTCAAGAAGGACCGGTCACGCAGTATGCATACCCGTGCTGAAAAGATCTATGCTTCTGTTAACAAAGGATATCTTGAAAAACAGGTGCCTTTCGTTGTAACAGAAACGTTAAAAAAGGGATCTGTCATGGCCAGATCTCCCAATTATCTGGGAATTGTGATCAACGAGGACCTTCCTGTTGGATATGCCGGCCAGGTAATCCTGAAAAAAGACCGGAAGTATTTTTTTATAGGCGAACGGGTTATGTAATTCCTAAAACATCTATGTCCATTATGGGGCTGCAGGGAACAAGGAGAGTCCGCGTTTTCAGGAATTCATACCGTTTCCCCCGGTAATGTTCTCCAGTCTTTTTCATCCAATGTCGTTTCTGCCATTCCTGGAATCGATCCGGCTATGGGATAAACTAAAAAAGAAAAGAGCGGCTTTATACCCGCTGAAATAAACACTTCTTATTGAGCAATAACCACTATATTATGGTGAAGATAATGGATGAAATTGAAGCCGGATATAAAAAACTTGAGCAGAATATACAGGATCTGCAGGAAAAAGCAGATTCTCTCTCCAAGGAGATCAGGGACCATGACGCAGAACTCCTGGCGCGGATGGCTAAATCTGCTGTTCCGGTCGTCAAAGTTGTCGGCCTGAGTATGCTCAGGAAGGGTAAGCAGGATACCAAGGGAGAAATCTACGATCCCGCTTATTTCCCGGGCAAGATGATCATTTTGGGGAAGGCTGTAGAGCCGGCTGCATCCCGGCCGGATAACCCCCAGATGCCGGTTACCGACCAGTTCTGCGTGATGTCTGAAGAAGGAAAATTTTATGAACTTATGTACAGTTTCGACGGGTTTCTTACCGATTCGTATCTTAATCCTATCGATGCGAAGACCGCAATCGAACACTATGGATATGATGTTATGTTCATGCTTTACCGGGCAATGCATGATTACCTGAAAGGTGAAGAAGCCCTTGTCGAAGCGCTGGAAAAGGTGATCGGGTATATCTTCACCCCCAGACCATAACCAGCAATGATGGCAATTTTTTATGTCTCTTTGATAATGAATTTCGGAATGTCAAAAAAATATTGATGAATTTTGGGATGATAAACAAAATCCCTTCTCCAGCAGTGCCCGGCTATCGCTTCTGGTAACAGCGATGCTGCAAGTTCAGGGAACAGGAAGGGAGAATCAATAAAAAAAAGCTGAACCAAGAGATAAAAACCCTACCGGAATATTGTGGATGGGCCCGATGTGATTCGAACACATGACCTCCCGGTTATCAGCCGGGCGCACCACCGGGCTATGCTACGGGCCCAAAAGTTTGCCTGAAATTTACCTTATTTACTACTCCACCAGAGTTTTTATAAGTTGTGAATCGGCAAAACTGAGATGGCAGAACATTCAGATAGGGATATCTGTAAAAAAACCACGGTATAAGTACAGGACGATGATCATGGGACGAAAATATCTCCTCGGCAATGAAGCGATCGCCCACGCATGTATCGAGTCCGGCGTGGATTTTGTAAGCGGATACCCCGGTACACCCTCATCCGAAGTGATTGACGTGCTGCGAGTCCAGCCGGATCGATCTTACTATGTTGAGTGGTCAGTCAATGAAAAGGTGGCACTGGAGAACGCTCTTGCAGCAGCGTGGTGCGGCGTGCGTGCGCTCTGTACCATGAAACACGTGGGGCTCAATGTTGCTGCAGATCCCCTGATGACGAGTGCCTATACGGGAGTTACTGCCGGGCTTGTGATAATGAGTGCTGATGATCCATTCGCCCATAGTTCACAAAATGAACAGGATACGCGGTGTTACGCACATTTCGCACGGGTGCCATGTCTCGATCCTGCGAGTATACAGGAAGCGCACGACATGATACCTGAAGCGTTCAGCCTCTCCGAGGAATTCGGGCTGCCTGTACTCTTCCGGCCCACAACTCGCATCTGTCATTCGAAGGGGGATGTGGAGCTGGGTGACCCGGTCGCAGGTCTACGGAAAGGGGAGTTCCATAAAGATCCACGGCAGTATGTAGTGATCCCGGCACATACCCGTGTCCTGCACAAAAAACTAAACGAGAAACAACCAGCTCTCCGTAAGCGGTTGGTTGAACGGGGATTCAACTACTATAAAATCCAGGGGAAAACTGCAATCATCGCGAGCGGGATTGGCGCCACCTATGTCCAAGAATTATTACCCGAAGGCGTTTCGTTCATGAAAATCGGAGCGTACCCGATAGACGAGGAATGGCTGGGTGGGTTTGTAAGCCAGCATGAAAAAATTCTCGTGATTGAGGAACTTGCTCCGGAAGTGGAAGAAACAGTACGCCAGGTAGCGGGATGTGTTCCCGTATTCGGAAAGAAGAATGGGTACGCATCGTACGAAGGTGAGTTATCGCTTCCGGCTGTTTCGGCGATACTAGAGAAAGCCGGTTTTTTGAAAAAAAATCCATTTCCTTCTGGGGATCCTGTACAAAATCTCCCCCCCCGGCCGCCGATCCTTTGTGCCGGTTGCCTTCACCGTGGGGCGTTCTACGCGATAAAAAAAGTCTTTAAAGATGCAGTATATCCCAGTGATATCGGGTGTTACACCCTCGGACTCCAGCTGGGTGTAGTTGACACCACCATCTGCATGGGTGCGTCGATTACCGTGGCGAGTGGTATATCTCATGCCGGTGATCCGCGGGATGTTGTCTGTACCATCGGGGACTCGACGTTCCTGCATACCGGTATCCAGGGACTGTTGAATGCAGTCTACAACGGAGCAAATATCACTGTCGTGATCCTTGATAACCGGATTACGGCTATGACAGGCCATCAGCCGAATCCAAACACAGGGATGACTGCATGCGGTGTGGAAAGTCCTCCGATCTCACTCGATGCACTATGCCGTGCCTGTGGTGTCAGGTATGTTGAGAATGTTGACCCATATGATATTACAGGTATGATCAATGTCTTGCAGGAAGCAAAGAAACAAAAAGGCGTGAAGGTCATCATCGCCAAACAGATGTGTGTCATTACAGCACGTCGTGCCGGGGTAAAACGCGGGAAGTACAGGGTTGATTCTGAGATATGCACCGGCTGCGGGACATGCGTCCGGTTTGGTTGCCCCGCTATTGAATTTGTGGATGAAAAAGCCTTGATTAATGATCTCTGCAGCGGGTGCGCGGTATGTTCCCAGCTCTGCCCGGTCGGGGCAATAGTCCGGGAGGGAAAGAAATGAGCGGAAGTTTTGATATCCTGGTTGTCGGAATAGGTGGCCAGGGAACAATTCTCGCGTCCAATATACTTGGCGAAGCATGCCTGATAGAAGAAAGACATGTGAAGGGTGCAGAGACGCACGGCATGGCACAACGCGGTGGTTCTGTGGAGAGTCATATCCGGATCGATGGATTGTTCGGGCCGTTGATCCCGCCGGGAAAGGCAGACCTCCTGATCTCCTTTGATCTTCTTGAAGCGCTCCGCTTCTCCCACTATTTGAGAACGGGCGGTAAAATGGTGGTGAACAGGCATCTGGTTCTTCCCACATCAGTATTTACGCAAAACCTTCCGTCACCCAAGCAAGATGAGATTATTGCGGCTTTAAAAAAGCACGCACTTTGCCTTTTGGATGCTGACTCAATAGCAGAGGAAGCGGGAAGCCCCCTTTCGCAAAATGTGGTAATGCTGGGAGCGGCATCGCAATCAATTCCGCTCAAACCCGAATCGCTTATCGAAGCAGTCAAATGTCTTGTCCCCAAAAAGACACTGGAAATCAACATGAAAGCCTTTGAAATGGGCAGGGAAATCGGCGGGAAGTGCTGATGAAACGGAGGCTGGGTAATCTCGACATTGATACAATTTACCAAGGAAATGCATTAGATCTGATGCCCGGGATTCCAGATGGCGTTATTGATCTTATCATAACCGATCCCCCCTTTGCGATCGATTTCAAGGCACAACGGGAGAACTACAACCGAAGTGGCTCCAACGTCATGGAAGGATATCGGGAGATTCCTGAAGCGCACTATCTGGAGTTTACTCACCATTGGATGACAGAAGCAGCACGGGTGCTTTCTCCTAACGGGAGCATGTATGTTTTTTCAGGATGGAACCGGCTCCATGATATTCTTGAAGGTCTTGACAAAGCAGGATTTACGACAATCAACCACCTCATCTGGAAATACCAGTTCGGTGTCTTTACGAAAAAAAAATATGTAACCAGCCATTATCACATTCTCTTTGTCGTTAAAAATCCCGCAAAGTACACCTTCAACAAGATCGATCACTATCCGGAAGATGTCTGGGTAATTAACCGGGAATACTGGAAAGGAAAAAAGAAGACGCCAACCAAACTCCCCCCTGAAATTATAAAAAAGATACTTTTGTATTCGAGTAATTCCGGTGATCTGGTCTTTGATCCTTTTCTTGGATCAGGAACGGTAGCTGTTGGGGCAAAAACAGAAGACCGTCACTTTCTCGGTTTTGAAATTGTGCCGGAATATTTTACGTTCGCCCATGAGCGTCTAAAGACTTCTATAAAAAACGGGAAAAAAAGTTGGTAAAGAAGGTAAGAACGAATGACGCTGAGGGGGGGAATTGAACCCCCGAGGCACTTTCGCACCACAGGCTTTCCAGGCCTGCGCCCTACCGCTAGACTACCTCAGCTAAAAGTGTATCCTATCTGTTAGCCGGGTATTTTTTTAATGCTATCTCTTTTTTATGTTTGATTTTTTTCTGGAGCTGAAGTTGGTTTTCTGCCTTTTCTCTCTTCCTTACAGGACTTAGTCCAACCCCTTGGATACGTGTCTGGCAGCATGAAAACCGTTGTAGGAGCGATGACAAGTCCGGTCTCTCCGGGTTTGAACGAGCTGGAGTGGATAAGTGCTCTGCCCAGACAGATGAATTCCTTTTTCTGCGAGAGTACGGCAACGGGCTGGTCCTTTGTGAACACTTCACAGCTGATTATACCGACACCCGCAAGGATCGCGCCGCGGCAGATAGCATCAATCGCCGTATCCCTCACAATAACTTTCGGCAGATCCGGTACTGCTGCATCAACTGACAGGATCATCGATGAGAGTGGTGTGCGATCCCCCTCCTTTGCCACATTACAGGCATCCTGAACATCGTGGAGCGCATGCATCTCATGTTCACCGAATGCACCTGACCTCGTGCGGCGCAGTTCCACCATGTGCGCACCTGTACCCAGGGCAAGTCCCATGTGGTGGCAGAGTGAGCGGATGTACGTGCCGGCATCGCATTGGACACGGAACAGGACAAGGTGGCCTTCACTATCAAGAATCTCAAGTTTGTGGATGGTACGGATCCGGAGAACACGCTTTACCGCACTTTTCCGTGGAGGGCGCTGGTATAGCCTCCCGGTGAACTCCGCGGCAATCTGTTCGATTCGTTTTTTGTCCACTTCCCCGTGCAGCCGCATCAGGCAGATATATTCCTTGTCATGCTGGAGAAGAAGCGGCGCAAGGCGCACCGCGTTGCCGAGCATCACCAGAAGTATACCGGAAACCTGCGGATCGAGTGTTCCTGCATGTCCTACCTGGCAGCCGAGCATCCTTCCAACCCATGCCGCTACCTGGTGGCTGGACGGGCCCCGGGTTTTGTCAATAACAAGAATCCCTGCACGGCTCCAGAGATGGGCCGGCTCCGGAATTCCAGTGTCCTTCAATTCCCCGGGTATCTCCATTCCTAATTCCTCTCCTGCTTTTCAATGTACATATTCAGTGCTTTAAGTGTCCCTTCCAGCGACCCGTCGCCCACTACTGGCGGGTTCGTGCCTCCCGTGCGCATAGCGGCAGCAGTGATGTCGCCGATAGCAATAACGAGCAGACCGGGGCGGGAGGTCCAGCGGGCTTTCGTATAGGACATTGCACTCGTGAAGAGGATTGCATCCGCTTCATCAATGGCGATCTGTTCACCGGTAGCTTCGAGCCCGTAGCACCTGAACTCGTGGACAATGCCTCCCGCCGCCATAATCGCATCGAGCAGTACCGGATTCGGAACATCTGCCCGTGGGATGCCGATGTGCTTTCCCTCCACCCATTCGCCAAGGTATGGTACGAAATCCTTTGAGTAGAAACTGCCAAGGATTTCGCAGGTGACGTTGTGCTGCTCAAGTTCCTTTGCCGTCTGAGGCCCTATCGCGATGACCCGGGGGAACGTTTTGAGCCGCGGGGCGATGATCTTCGCTGGAAGGGCACTCGTGAAGAAGATGCAGTCGAACTTCCCGGCGTGCACGGCGTCAACGAACGCAACGATCTCCTCCTCCCGGAGTTCGGAACGGAGCGGGTGAACGCTGAAACAGACATGGCCGTACTGCGCACAGCGGGATGCATCGCTCTTCTCCTTTCCGGCCAGGCGGGTGACGGCAATCTTCAATGGTTGAGCCTCCTTGGGATAGTATTCGCGGTTTCATTATGGTATGCATTTCGGTTGATTTATGTCCCCTCTCCCTGATCTCTGATCCATGCTGGATATCCTGCTGGGCACCCTCATTGGCATCATCCTTGGTACGGTCAGCGGGATCATCCCGGGCGTGCACTCCAATACGCTGGCAGGTATCCTCCTGAGCCTGCAGGCCGCTCTTATCGGGATGCTCGGGCCGGTCGCCCTTGCCTGTGCGATGTTTTCTGCCCTCATCACCCATACATTCGTGGACGCGATCCCGAGCACGTTCCTAGGGATACCTGATGCCGATACGTCGCTCTCCGTTCTGCCGGCTCATGCCCTATGTCTTGAAGGGAACGGCGAGGAAGCGGTCAGGATCGCGGCCCTCGGCAGCGCAGCGGCAATTATCCTTGCTGTGCCGCTTTCGCTCCTCTGTTTCTATCTCCTGCCGGCACTCCAGCCGTATTTCGACTGGTGGATAGGCCTCCTCCTTATCGCGACGGTCGGCTACATGATCGTCACGAGCGATGCCCCCTCATGGGCGCTCGGCCTGTTCCTGGTTTCGGGCATGCTCGGGTTGTTTGCGCTCCGGTACGCATTCCTCAGCTGGCACCTGCTCTCAGGGGGAAGCGCGATCCTGATGCCGCTTCTCACGGGGCTGTTCGGGATTTCGGTGCTCCTGACCGCGTCGCGGGGGATTATTCCGGCCCAGCAGTTCCGGGGGATCCGGATAGAGGACCGGATGGTCGTGAAGTGCTCGATTCTCGGCACGATTGCCGGTGTCGCCGTGGGCTGGCTTCCTGGTCTCTCTACGGCATCTGCAAACGGTGTGCTTGCCTCGGTGATTGGGTACGAGAAGGACCGGCGGGCGTATATCCTTGCCACCAATGCAGCGAACACGGCGAACGCGTTCATCGGGCTTGCCGCCCTCTTTGCCCTCGCCAGGATGAGGAACGGGGTGATGGTCGCGATAGCCGAGCTCCCGCTCCCATCCTTTAGCGAGCTGATGGTGGCTGGAGTGCTGGCTGCCGTTGCTGCCTATTGCCTTACCATCTGGTTCTCGCGGTTTGCGTACCGTTTCGGAGGTATCGACAGCCTGCTCTTGAACCGCATCGTGATCGCATTTGTCGTACTGCTGAGCATAATCCTCACTGGTCCGTTCGGGATCCTTGTCCTCATCCTTGCTACGGCGCTCGGGCTCGTACCGCATTTCATAAACCTGCCGAGGGTTTATTGCATGGGGGCTATCATGATTCCCGTGATGCTTTACTCTTTTGGCATCGCATGGATCTGACCCGGGGAATCACGACGGCGATTAAATTACCCGCACCCTCTACAGAACCGCGTTTCAGGTGACCTGACCCGGATCCATGAAGGATTCTGAATCTTCCACGTCCACGGATGACGTTCCCTCTGTCAGAAACTACAGTCAGAGAATTTCTTTAACAATGCACGTGAACGGTAGTACAGGTCTATATGGCGAATTCCCGGAATCCACTTCTTCTTCTGCCGTACCTGTGTTTTCTGATCCCTTTGAATATCACGCTCTTCGGAAACGGGATGGGTGCCGCTATCCAATGGGCGTTATTCCGGTACAAACAGGTTCCCGGTTCTGATGTAAGCCTTGTTTCATTCACCGGGGATCTTTCACTGCTCATTGCCGGAACGCTCTCAGATCGGTGCGCCCTGGTAACACTGATCTGGTTCTCTGCGGTATGTTTCCTGACCGGGTCATTCCTGCTTACCCTTCTCGGGCTCCCTGCCCGGAACCGGAAATATACGAAGGGGGCTGCGGTTGCTTTCATCGCTTCAGGTCTCCTCTTCCTGTTCTCTGACATTGTCCAGTACGGCCTGACCTTTCAGGGCCCTTACGGGTCCTGCATACCGGTTGGTATTGTCTTTGTCCTGCTCGCAGGGTTGTGGGCATACCGGTATAATCCCCCGGCGGAAATTGTTACCGGGCCGGCAGCGAACCTCCCGTCTGATAAACCGGTCCGGATCTTTTCCATTACTCTTTCCGGAATAAATCGGAGCGTCCTGAAAAAAGATCTCATAATTCTTGTGTTCGTCTCCTTTAGCGTCAAAATGCTGGTGCTATCTGCTGCCCTTTCGACCCTCCAGGTAATACTCACCGGGGATATGACGCTCTATTATTGGTATGCACATTCCATTATCCTTGGAAAATTACCGTACATCAATTTTTTCGCAGAATACCCGCAGTTTTTTTTTATCCCGGTAGTGCTGGCTATCCTCCCGCATTGGGGTAATCCTAATTTTATCGGGTACCTGTTCTCATTTGGGGCAATGACCCTCGTATTCGATCTGGCCACCCTGATATGCGTGTATATCCTCGCAGCAAAATTTTTCGGCCAAGACAAAGCCTTCCTCTCCGGTCTTTTGTATGTAACCGCACTTTCCTCTGCATTCTTCATTCCAATTGTGTATGATATCATTCCTACCTTTTTCCTGGTCTTTTCACTTTGCTGTTTTATCTACGGTAAGGAGACCACGGCCTGTATTTCGACCACAGTAGGCTTTCTGCTGAAATGGTTTCCGTTCGTCTGTTTCCCGTTTTTTTATCTCTCAATCCTGAAAAACAGGGGGGATTTGAGGAGTTTCAGAACCGGGGTCATCGCTTCGGCTTTCCTTGTCGCGGCATGCATTGTCCCGTTCATCGTGATCGATTCAGAGAAGTTCTTCCGCACATATATGTTCCATATCGTGAGGCTTCCTGAAGGCCACAGCCTTGTCTACTACCTGGATGCGGTATTTGCCTTCCTGATCAATCTGCAGCCGGTGAGTAAAATCTCCCTTCTTCTGATGATCCTGGCCGAATGTCTTCTCATGTACTGGTATTACCGGCACCTTGACGGCACTGCCCTGACCCTTACCTATGCCCTGTTCCTGAGCGTATTTATCTTTATCCTGTTCAACAAGGTACTGGCCACATATTATATTGTCTGGACGATGCCATTCCTTGCCCTGCTCCTGGTCCGTTCCAGATGGCACATCCTGTTGTTTTACGCAGTCCAGATCATCATGTATCTCGAGACGCCCGTTCTTCTCCGGATCGTCTACACTCCTTACAAGTATTATTCTGTGATCGAGAATTCCCTGCCGTCTGTATCGTTCGTGTTTTATACGGTCAAGTTCGCGATCTTTTTTGTCCTGCTGTATGTAATCGTACGGGATTTGCAGAAGATCCAGGATTCCGATGCGTGTACCCGTGTCCCGGAGTAATCCCAGCGGAGAGGAAAACGGTATGCATCAAGGGAATGAGATGAGATCACGGCATACTTCCGGATATCTGCATCAATAGTGTCTGGAGACGCAGGGTAAGCGGCATATGCTTACGCCAGAATGGTACTCTGTATGCCAATCAGCACACACTCGTTGTTAACGTCTCACTATTTTATCTCAACAAACATTTGAACGGTTCTTAAATTTATTAACCGGGGTATGACCTCATTTCTCCCGTTGGGAGCTATTTTCGAAAACGAGGTGTGCATTCTCCAAATATGTGATCTTTATTGCCGCGGGCATCCTTATTTTGCTACATGCGATCCTACTGGTTCGGGGATGTCGTCGAGAGGGGGTGTATCCCGTCCGAGGGGAATACGGATGCCCGAGTACGGCGGGTGCTCTCTCTCCGGACCACGATGGATGATTTTGTTCCCCTTGACTGGGAGGATGCAGTTGCCTGTGGAATATGCAGGGACCGGGAAGAATACCTGTCAATCCTCCGCGAGGTCTGTTTTGCTGTCACGGAGCTGGAGATCCGGGAGCAATATGCAGGAAAGGATGTGGAGCTTCTCCAGATGGTTCGAACGCTCGATGAGATAGACGAGTTGATCAACCGGCTCTCCGATCGGGTGACGGAGTGGCACCAGGTGCGTAACCCGTCGTTCTCGCGCAAGTACCGGAGGACGCCGGCGCACGTGCTGGTGAAGAACATTGCCCGGAGCAACAAGGGTGCTCTCGGTAGGGTAGCAGT
>Ga0315281_10002285_pt1 | contig 28436 bp, 24 predicted proteins | sample YL17G07_0_MG_FD_204540 | JGI IMG/M metagenome (GOLD analysis project Ga0315281, IMG submission 204540) | Sediment microbial communities from Yellowstone Lake, YNP, Wyoming, USA - YL17G07_0 | ecosystem: Environmental > Aquatic > Freshwater > Lake > Sediment | place: USA: Wyoming | collected...
CGGTTCGGCTGGATCTTCTCGAGTGGGATCTCGAGGGTTCCAGGCGCGAACGTCGCCGGCGCGGTCGACGCAGGCGCGCTCCCCAGGAGCACGTCGAGGCCACGGCCCAGTCCGGTGCGCGCCACTAGGCCCCCACCCCGCCAAGTGCGATCGGGACCCGCGACGCAAGGCGCATCGAGATCTCCTGGGCGAGGTCGCTGTACGCCTGAGCGGCGCGCGATCCTGGGTCGTAGACGTTGATCGGCTGGCCATGGCTGGGTGCCTCGGCGAGGCGCACGGCCCGGGGGATGCGCACCTTGGCGACGAGCTCCGGGAAGTGCCGGATGACCTCCTCCGTGACCTGCATCGAGAGGCGGTTCCGGCGGTCCTCCATGGTCAGGACGATCGCGAGCACCTCAAGCTTCGCGTTGAGCCGCACCCGGACCGCGTCGATCGTCGCGAGGAGCTGGGCCAGGCCCTCGAGCGCGTAATACTCGCACTGGACCGGCACGAGCACCGCGTCCGCCGCGACAAGCGCGTTGACGGTGAGCAGACCTAGCGATGGCGGGCAGTCGATCAGGATCGTGTCGTACCCCTTTGCGCGCCGCAGTGCGTCCCGAAGCCGAGACTCGCGGGCGAGCAGCGGCACAAGCTCGACCTCGGTGCCGGCCATTTCCAGCGACGATGGCAGCAGGTCGAGACCCGGAACTGCGGTCGGCTGGATAGCCTCGCCGAGCGGCTCATCCCGCACCAGCACCCCATAAACGGAGTGCGGAGGGTCCTTGCCGATGCCCAGACCACTGGTTGCGTTTCCCTGCGGATCGAGGTCGATCAGGAGCACCCGGGAGCCCTTCTCGACCAACGCAGCGGCCAGGCTAATGGCAGTTGTCGTCTTCCCCACTCCGCCTTTCTGGTTGCTTATGGCGAGCACGTTCACGGCGTGACAAACGTGAAACATTGGGCGCGGGGGCGCCTGGAGGATGTCCTGTTGTGCCCCACTGGAGACGCTTATTGTAGCCGAAGTGGACCTATGGCCGAAATCTCCGGTGGCTGCGTAAGGGCAGTGGAGCTCACTCTCCAAGCGTTGGCTGCAATCGGCAGCTACCTCCTCGGAAGCGTTCCGAGCGCGCTCATCGCCGCCCGCGTGGCGGGCCGGCCGGACCCTCGAACGGTCGGTACTCGCAACGCCGGATCCACCAATGTGGCGCTTACCGTCGGGCCGGCGGCGGGGATCGCGGTCTTGATCGCCGACCTGTTGAAGGGAGTCAGCTGCGGATTCGTCGGACTGACCATCGGAGGATCGGTGCTCGGTGATATCTGCGCGCTTGGCGCTGTGGCCGGGCAGATCGCGCCCGTATTCGCCGGCTTTCGGGGTGGGAAAGGGGCGGCGACCACGCTTGGCGGGTACGTTGGCGTCGCGCCGGCGCTCGCGGTCATCGGTCTCGCGACCTGGGGCCTCGGGCTGCTCGTCATCCGACGCGCGGTGTTGAGCACGGTCACGGCGATCGTGGCGCTCGCCGTCGTCACGGTCGTGCTCCAAGAGCACGTGCCCTTCGGGATCGGTGCCGCGATCCTCACGCTCATCGCGCATCGCAACGATCTCTTGGCCTGGCAGCGCGGCGAAATGCCGACCATTCGGGATGCCCTGCGGGATAATCGGCGCACATGAACGGGATGACCGCGACGCGCTGGAGCCCGACGCTGAAACGGCTCATGGTCGGCGTCTTCATCATCGGCGCGTTGTTCCTGATCTATCGCGCCGGCGACATCGTGCGGCCGTTCCTGTGGGCCGCGATCCTCGGCTACATCCTCTTGCCGGTGGTCCGCACGCTGGAGAGCCGGCTCACGAACCATCGCGGCCTGGCCGCGGTGATCGTATTCGTCGCGCTCCTCCTGCTGATCGCCGGCGGGGTGCGTTTCCTGGCTCCGCTCGCGGTGGAGCAGGCCCAGACCTTCCAGCGCACGCTACCAACTTTGATTGCAAACGCCCAGAACACCCTGGCCGAGACGCTCGATCAGATGGGCGCCGAGGATCTCGTCCCGATCGTGTTCGGGCCGATCGCCACGGCCCCGATCGAACTGAGCCGCAACGTGGCCAACCTCGCGGTGCCGTTCATCGTGGGGTTCTCGCACTTCCTGCTCGAGTTCCTGGTGTTCCTCATCGCTACGTTCTTCTTCCTGCGTGACTGGCCGCGGCTCATCGACTGGGTCAAGCGCCTCGTGCCGCCGGCGTCGCGCCACGAGCTCCTCCCGCTCGGCGAGCAGGTGAGCATCCTGCTCAGCCGCTACGTCCGCGGCCAGCTTCTCCTCGTCATCATCATGTCCACCGCAACCACAATAGGGCTCACCTTCTTCGGTGTGCCGTTCAGCCTGCTTCTCGGGCTCGTGACCGGGGTCCTCGAGGTGATCCCGATCATCGGTCCGATCACCGCGGGCGCGATCGCGTGCCTCGTCGCGCTTGGCAACCCGAACCCGTTCGGCTGGTCGCAGCTCGCGTACGTCGGCGCCATCGCGATCATGTACACGGTGCTCCGCCACTCCGAGGATTACTTCGTCATCCCGCTCGTGATCGGTCGGATCGTCCGCCTCCACCCGGCGCTCGTGATCTTCGCGCTGCTGTCCGGCGGCGCGGTGTTCGGGCTCATCGGCGTCGTCCTGGCCGTCCCGGTGGCCGCGACGCTGCGGCTCGTGCTCATCTACGTGAGCGCGAAGCTCCGCGACGAGGACCCGTTCCCGCGCCTCGAGGAGGAGCTCGCCTCGGAGGGGGAGCGACCCGTGTCCGAGCCCGTCCCGGTCCGCACGCTCGATCCCCGGCCCCATTCGTAGGAGCCAGGTCGTAGCGCGACCGCGATCGCGTTCCACACAGCGGGAGGGACCGTGCGCGTCGCGCTGGCAATAGCGATACCGCTCGCCGCGGCGCTCCTGCAGAGCGCGGTGGTCCCGTTCATCTCCGTCGAAGGCGCGCGACCCAACCTCCCGCTCCTCGTCGCGGGCTCGTGGTCGCTCGCCGCGGGAGCGACCGAGGCGGTCTGGTGGGCCTTCGTGGGCGGCCTTGCCGCGGATCTTCTCTCGGGCGGTCCGCTCGGTGCCTTCGCAGTCGCGTCGCTCCCACCGGTCGCGGCCATCGGCCTGGGCGAGCGGCCCGCCCCGCGGCCGATCCCGATCCTTCTCGGCGTGTCGTTCCTCACCGCCGCGGCCTTCGTGGCCGGAGTCCTGTATGCGTTCGCCCTCTCGGTCGCCGGTACGCCGGTCCCGGACCTCGCGGGTCTCGCCATCCAGATCGGCGGGGGCGCGATCTTCACCGGCGCGCTCGGGATCGCTACCTATCCGATCGCGCGCTGGCTCTCCCGGAGCACCCTGAAACAGGCATCCTTCTGATCATGCGGAGCGGGGAGCGCCAACGCGCGTTCGTGCGCCCGTACCGGTTCATCGCCGTCGGGCTGGTCGTGGCGTTCATGCTCTCGATCCTCACCGTGCGCCTGTGGGATCTGCAGATCGCGCAAGGGGCGCACTACCGCAGCCTCGCCGAGGACAACCGCCTGCTGCGTCTGCCGGTGCCCGCCGACCGCGGGATCATCGTCGACCGCAATGGCACGGTCCTCGTCCGCAACATCCCCGGCTTCGCGGTGAGCGTCGTGCCGATCGACCTGCCGAAAGCGCGCGAGGCCGACGTCGTGCTGCGCGTCGCGCAGCTCGTCGGCCGTGACGGTGACGAGGCGCTGCAGGCCGTCGCGGACCAGCGCGCCCGCAACCCCTACGAGCCGGCGAAGATCTCGACGAAGCCGGTCTCGCGCGATGTCGCCCTCCTGCTCGCGGAGCGCGCGGAGGCGTATCCGGGCGTGCGCATCGACGCCGAGTCGATCCGCCAGTACGTCGAGGGGCCGCTCTACGCGCCGATCATCGGATACACCGGCCCGGTCACCGAGGACGAGCTCGCGAAGCTCCGGGACCAGGGCTACCTCCCGACCGACCAGATCGGCCGGACCGGCCTCGAATGGGAGTACGAGCAGTACCTCCGTGGCACGTACGGCTGGCGCGAGGTCGAGCGCGACGCGTCGCAGCGCGAGATCAAGACGCTCGCCCAGACCCCGTCGCAGCCCGGCGGCAACGTCGTCCTCACGATCGACGACCGGCTGCAGCACATCCTCGCGATCGAGCTCGAGGCTGGCGTTGCCGCCGACAAGTTCACCCAGGGCGTCGCCGTGGCGGTGAACCCGCAGAACGGCGAGGTCCTCGCGATGGTCTCGACGCCGGCGTACGACAACAACATGTTCGTACGCGGGATCACCCAGACGGAGCTGAACGCCCTGAACAATGACGACCGTCACCCGCTCGTGAACAAGGCGGTGGGGGAGATCTACCCGCCGGGCTCGACGTTCAAGATGGTGACCGGCCTCTCGGCGCTCACCGCGGGCACCGCGACGCGGAGCACGATCGTGAATGTCACATCGAACGTGATCTCCGTGTCGGGCTTCAACTTCTACGACTGGCGCGTCCACGGGACGCTGGATTTCCTGCACGGCTTCGCGCACTCGAGCGACATCTACTTTTACTCGCTCGCCGGTGGATCGCCGATGAGCAGCGTGCAGGGCGTCGGCCCCGACGCGATCGCGAAGTACGGACGGATGCTTGGGTTCGGCGCACCGACCGGGATCGATCTTCCCGGTGAGGCTGCCGGGATCATGCCCGACCCGGCGTGGAAGGAGCAGACCTTCGGCGAGCCTTGGACGATCGGCAACACGTATCACGAGGCGATCGGCCAGGGCTACGTCGCGGTCACGCCGCTCCAGCTCTTGAACGCGTACGCGTCGGTGGCCAACGGCGGCACCGTGTTCGTCCCGCACCTCCTGAAGGAGGTCGATGACGCCCAGGGGAACGCGACCTACACCAAGCAGCCCGAGGTCGCGCGCAAGCTCGAGATGAAGCCCGAGGACCTTCGGCTCATCCGCGAATCCGCCCGCACCGTCGTGACCAGCGGCCATGCCTACATGCCGGGGTTGAAGCTCCCGATCGCCGGGAAGACCGGCACCGCCGAGTTCGGCCAGTCGAGCGGCAAGGACAGCGCCGGCCGGAACCTCCTCGGGTTCCACAACTGGTTCGTATCGTTCATGCCGAAGCAGGACAACAGCGACCCGACCGCGGAGATCGCGATGGTCATCTTCACCTTCAACTCGAGCAAGAGCGTCTGCGATTCCTGCATCAACCCGGCGGTCACGATGACCCAGAAGGTGTACGAGACGTACTTCGGCAAGGACCCGGCGAACAAGACGCAGACCGCACCATGAGCGCCGCCGGCATCTCGCTCCCGCGCGCGGCGTCGCCGCTACACGACAAGCCGACGTTCCGGCGGCTGGACCTCGTGGATCCGTACCTGCTCGTCGCGACGCTGCTGCTGATGGCCTACGGCCTCGTGATCACGTACTCGACGTCGTTCGAGGACGTGGCCGCCGGCGACCCGGTGCAGTTCGTGATCCGCGGCGCGATCTTCACCGTGCTCGGCGTCCTCACGATGGTCGCCGTCGCGTACTTCGACTACGCATGGTTCGGTACCCTCGCGCCGCTCCTGTATCTCGCGACATTGGGTCTGCTCGTGCTCGTGCTCGTCATCGGCCACAACGTCCTCGGCGGTCAGCGCTGGATCACGATCGCGGGACAGAAGTTCCAGGTGAGCGAGTTCGCGAAGATCCTCATGATCGTCGTGCTCGCGAAGTACTTCGCGGACCGGCACGAACGCATGGGCTCACCGCTCGTCCTCGGTGGAGCGCTCCTGCTCCTCGGCCCGGCATTCGCGCTCGTCTACCGGCAGCCCGACCTCGGCACCAGCCTCGTCTTCGTCGGCATCTTCTTCGGTATGGCATACCTCGCCGGCGCCCGGCCATGGCAGCTCGCGTCGCTCGTCGCCGTCGGCCTCGCGGCGTTCCCGCTCATCTGGGGATTCCTCCAGACGTATCAGCGGTCGCGGCTCACCGCATTTCTCGACCCGTACGCAGACCCGCAGGGGGCGGGCTGGAACATCATCCAGTCGCTCATCGCGATCGGCTCGGGGCAGGCGACGGGGAAGGGCCTCACCGCGGGCACGCAATCGCCGCTCGGCTACCTGCCGATCGCGGAATCGGACTTCGTGTTCGCCGGGCTGGCCGAGGACCTTGGCTTCGTCGGCGCGGTCATCCTGTTCGCGCTCTACGCGGTGCTGCTCGTCGCCACGCTCCGCATCGGCTTCCGCGCGCGCGACCCGTTCGGCACGTTCGTCGCGGCCGGCATCTTCTCGATGCTCGCGTTCCAGCTCGTGGTGAACGTCGGCATGGCGATGAGCCTCATGCCGGTCACCGGCATCCCCCTGCCGTTCATCTCGCACGGCGGCTCGTCGTTGCTGTCGGTGTGCATGGCGCTCGGCCTGCTGCAGTCGATCTCGATGCGCCGAGATGCGAGCCGCCTCCGGTCCTGATCATCACCGCGGCCTGCGGCCGCGTCCGCTGAAGGCTCCGACCCGCGCCTCCGCCTATACTTGGGCCTTCAACGGCTGCGAACGGGAGCAGTAACCGCGTGACCATCGCGCAGCGAGCCGGCGGCTGGTGCGAGCCGGTGCGATGGGGCGGAGAACTCGCCCGGGAGCCGCGATCGTGAAGCCCACCTGTTAGAGGCGAGCTAGCGATCGCCGGGGTCACGCCCCGTTATCACCGTGCTCGAGCGGAGACTCGGGGCTGTGGCGCAGTGGTAGCGCATCACACTGGCAGTGTGGGGGTCAGGGGTTCGAATCCCCTCAGCTCCACCGCACACGGACCGGAGTCTCAATTGAGGTGGTACCGCGGAAGTGGCCCTTCCGTCCTCTGTGGACGGCGGGCCATTCGTATTTCCCGCAAGGAGGTGCCGCGGTGACCAGCGAAGCTCAGACCGGGCGGACCGAGCGTTACGCCCCCGGGACGATCGAACCGAAGTGGCAGGCGCACTGGGCATCGTCGGGCCTCTACGAGACGCCGGACGACAGCGACAAGCCGAACTACTACTTCGTGACGATGTTCCCGTACCCGTCGGGGGACATGCACATCGGTCACTGGTACGCGATGGCCCCGTCGGACTGCGAGGCCCGGTTCATCCGCATGCAGGGACACAACGTGCTGTTCCCGATGGGCTTCGACGCGTTCGGCATCAACGCCGAGAACGCGGCGATCGACCGCGGGATCCATCCGGCCGAGTGGACCGACAAGAACATGGCCCACTGGCGCGAGCAATTCCGGTCGCTCGGCGCGTCCATCGACTGGCGCCGCGAGGTCGTGACCTGCTACCCGGAGTACTACCGCTGGAACCAGTGGATGTTCCTGAAGCTGTACGAGAAGGGCCTGGCCTATCGCGCGACGGCGCCGGTGAACTGGTGTCCGCGCGACGAGACGGTGCTCGCGAACGAGCAGGTCATCAACGGCCTCTGCGAGCGCTGCGACACGCCCGTCACCAAGAAGGACCTGACCCAGTGGTTCTACAAGATCACGGCGTACGCCGACGAGCTGCTGCAGTTCGACGGCCTCGACTGGCCCGAGCGCGTGCGCCTCATGCAGCAGAACTGGATCGGACGATCGGAAGGCGCCGAGATCCAGTTCCCGGTCGAAGGCCATCGCGACCTGTCCGTCCGGTTCTTCACGACGCGCCCGGACACGATCTATGGCGCCACGTTCATGGTCCTGGCGCCCGAGCACCCGCTGGTGCCGGTCATCACCATGCCCGCGCAACAGGACAGGGTCGACGAGTACGTCGCGAAGGCGCGCAACGAATCGGAGATCGAGCGGACGAGCGCGGAGCGGCCGAAGACCGGCGTCGACACGGGCGCCTTCGCGACGAATGTGTTCTCCGGTCAGCGCATCCCGATCTGGGTCGCCGACTACGTGCTCGTCTCGTATGGCACCGGCGCGATCATGGCCGTGCCCGCGCACGACGAGCGCGATTTCGCCTTCGCGACGCGGTTCGGCCTGCCGATCAAGGAGGTCGTCTCACCGGACGGCGACGAGCACACGCTCGAGGCCGCGTACTCCGGACCGGGCACGATGGTGCGGAGCGGTCCCTACAGCGGCACGCCGAGCGAGGTCGGCAAGCGCGCGATCGCGGCGGAGGCGAAGAAGACCGGCATCGGGGCCCCGGCGGTCACGTACCGGCTGCGCGACTGGCTCATCTCGCGCCAGCGCTACTGGGGCACGCCGATCCCGGTCGTGTACTGCGACACCGACGGCATCGTGCCGGTGCCGGAAGACCAGCTGCCCGTCGTGCTGCCGCGTGACGTCCAGTTCACCGGTCGCGGGGGATCGCCGCTCGCGAAGGTCGATTCGTTCGTGAATACGACGTGCCCGAGGTGCGGTCGACCTGCCAAGCGCGAGACCGACACGATGGACACGTTCGTCGACTCGTCCTGGTACATGTACCGCTACCCCGACCCGAAGTACGACCGGTCCTTCATGAACGTCGATGTCGCGAAGAAGTGGGTACCTGTCCGCCGGTACACCGGCGGCATCGAGCACGCCATTCTCCACCTCCTCTACGCGCGCTTCATGTGCAAGGCCCTGCGCGACCTCGGCTACCTCTGGTTCGACGAGCCGTTCCTACACGTCCGAAACCAGGGGACGATCGTCTTCAAGAGCCGCAAGATGTCGAAGTCGCGCGGCAATGTCGTGGCGCCCGACGAGTACGTCGCCCGCTACGGCACCGACACCCTGCGCCTGTTCATGATGTTCATGGGCCCGTGGACCATGGGGAACGACTGGGACGCCTCAGGCATCGAGGGCGCGTGGCGATTCCTGCACCGCATCTGGGGTCTCGGCCTGACCCAGCGGTCGCGCGGCGGTGACCGCGATCCCGAGCTCGACCGGTCGGTCCAGCACACGATCAAGAAGGTCACGGAGGACCTCGAGGCCTACCACTTCAATACCGCGATCGCGGCGATGATGGAGCTGTCGACATCCATCTTCCACGCCGGCGGTCCGAGCCGCGACGACGCGACCGACGCGCTCGTCCTGCTCCTGGCGCCGTTCGCGCCGCACATCACCGAGGAGCTGTGGCAGCGGCGCGGCGGCAGAGACTCGGTGCACCGGCAGTCGTGGCCGACCTACGACCCCGGCGTAGCCCGCCACGTCACGGTGACGGTGATCGTGCAGGTGGACGGCAAGGTACGCGACCGCCTGGAGCTGCCGGCCGGTACGGCCGAGGATGCGCTCGAGCTGGCGGCGCTCGCGAGCCCGAAGGTGACGCAGGCGATCGGTGCCAAGACGGTCGACCGGATCATCGTGGTCGCGGATAGGCTCGTGAACGTCGTGACCGAGCGTTGACCGCTCCGGAGATCCGCCTCGCTGCGCTGTGCGACCACGCGCTCGTCGGCCAGGACGGCAAGGTGAGCATCCTCGGCGTGTTCCGGAACATCAGCGTCACGGGGCTCCCCGCACAGCACCCGCGGATGTTCCTCGTGGCGATCCTCGGGCTCGACGCCGGGACGCATGCGGTCGTCGTCCGGCTGCGCAAGCCTGACGGTGGGCAGGCGATGCCCAACGCGCCCGAGATCTCGGTGAACGCGCTGGCCGGCCAGGACGTGAACGTCATCGTCGAGCTCAACAACCTGAGCTTCGCGACGTATGGCACCCATCGCTTCGACCTCGAGATCGACGGCGAAGCTGCCGGAGGTCTGCCGGTGTCCATCGTCCAGATGGCTCCGCCGCAGCAGGGACGGCGCGCGAACTGAGCTAAATGGCCCGATGGCCACCGCGATCGCGGCGGGGTGGCCATCGGACCGTGATCGGGTGGTCGAACGACCCACTGGTCACGCCCCTCGAGGCCTGCGCACCCTCGGGTCATGCGCGGCTGGCTCGTCCTCCTGCTTCCCGTTGTCGCCGTCGGCGGCATGGGGATCGCGTTCGTCGCGCGGGCCCACGACGATCCGCCGGTGGTCGAGGCGCTGCCTGAGCCCTCCGCCGCCCCGACCGCGCAGGTCATCATCGTCGACGTCGCCGGCGCGATCGCCCGACCCGGCGTCGTCCGCCTGCCGGCCGGCTCGCGCGTGCTCGACGCGCTCCTCGCGGCCGGCGGCATGACCGGGGATGCCGACCTCTCCGCGCTGAACAAAGCGGCGCCGCTCCGCGATGGGATGCGCATCTACGTGCCACGGCCCGGCGAGGCGGTGCCGGCCGGCGCGATCGGGAGCGCCGCGGAGACGAAGGTCAACCTCAACAACGCGACCGCGAACGAGCTCGACGCGTTGCCCGGCGTGGGCCCGGCGACGGCCGCGGCGATCGTGCGCGCACGCACGGTCAAGCCGTTCGTCACGGTCGACGAGCTTCAGACGCGTGGGCTCGTGTCGCCCCGGGTCTTCGCGGATCTTCGCGAGCTGGTCAGCGTGCGATGAACGGACTTCCGCTCCTGCCAGCCGCCATCGTTGCTACCGCGCTGGCGCTCCTCGCGACGGCCGCGCCGGCGGTCGTGCCGTTGGTCGGCGCCGTGGCCGCGGTTACGTGTGCCGGCCTCGCGATCGCGAGCGCGGATCGGATGCGCCGGCTCGCGTGGACCGCGGCCGCCGTACTGGCCGTCGGTACGGCGCTGCGCGTCGCGTTCCCGGCCGCGCCGGCGAGCGGGGTCGGCGGGTTCGCCGAGCTCCGCGCAGCGCTCGGGGAGCCGCTGCGCCGGCTCGTACCCGAGCCCGAGAGTGGCATCCTCCTGGGGATCGCGCTGGGCGATCGGGCGAGCATCGGTCCCGACGTCGCGTACGCATTCTCGCGCAGTGGCACGAGCCACCTGCTCGCGATCTCCGGCTTCAACATGACCCTCGTCGCGTCCGCCGTCGGCGCGGTGCTGCGTGGCCGGGCCGGGCCGCGCGTTCGCGCGGTGGCGACCATCGGGGCGGTCGTCCTGTACAGCCTGCTGGTCGGGCTCGGCGCGAGCGTCGTGCGGAGCGCGGTCATGGCCGCGATCACGTCGCTCGGTCTTGCGCTCGGTCGGCGCGCGGCCGCCGCGAACGGGCTCTGCGCGGCGATCGCGGCGATGCTCGCGCTCGAGCCCGCGACCATCGGCGACGCGAGCTTCCTGCTCAGCGCCGGCGCGACGGCGGGCCTGCTCGCATTCCAGGGACCGATCGCCGCGCGCCTCGCCTGGCTGCCGCCGCTCGCGGGCGACGGCCTCGCGGCGACGCTCGCCGCGACGGTGCCGACGCTGCCGCTCGTCGCCGGCATCTTCGGTCGCATCTCGTTGATCTCGCCGATCGCGAACGTCATCGCCGTTCCGCTGTTCCCGGCGCTCATGGCGGCGAGCGTCGCGACCGTCGCGGCCGGGGCCATCTCGCTCGACCTGGCGCGCCCGTTCGCGCTCGCCGCGTACGCGATCGCGTTCGCGCTGCGGGTCATCGTCGAGAGCGCGGCGGGCCTGCCGCTCGCGGCCGTGGACGTGCCGCGGGGCCCGCTCACCGCAGTCGTGCTTCTTCTCCTCTGCACCGTCGTGGTCGTCACGGCTCGCCGCGTCACGGTGCCGGTGCCGCGGCCCTCGCTTCCGCGGCTGCGCCCTCCCTCGCGCCGCGCGGTCGTGTTCGCGATCACCCCGATCCTCCTGCTGACCGCGATCGGTGTCGGCCTCGCGGTGACCGCCGCTCCGACCTTCCGGGTACGGGCGCTGGACATCGGGCAGGGCGATGCGTTCCTCGTCGAGGCCGGCGGGAGGCTTGCGCTCATCGACGGCGGTCCCGATCCGAATCGGCTCCTCGCCGAGCTCGGCGCGAGCCTGCCGCCATGGCGGCGGCGTATCGATCTCGTCGCGCTCACCCACGCCCACCTCGATCACGGTGCCGGCCTGTTGGCGGTCCTCGATCGGTACGAGGTCGGCCTCGCGGTCGCGCCGCGTGGTCTCAACGCCGGTCCGCTCGCCGACGCATGGAACGCGCGCATCGCGGCCCACGGCATCGCGCGCGCGGACGTGGGCGCCGGATCGATGGTGAAGCTCGGCTCCGCGAGGATCCGCGTCCTTGCGCCCAACGCCGATCCGCAGGTCGACGTGCCGTCGCTCGTTCTGCGGCTCGAGCTGGGGACGGTCTCCATCCTGTTCAGCGGCGACGCGACCGAGGCGGCGCAGGCCGACCTGCTTCTCACGCCGGAGGCGTTGCATGCGCGCATCTACGTGCCGCCCCACCACGGCGCCGCGACGCCATACGCCAGCGCGCTCGTCGGCGCCGTGCATCCCGAGGTCGCGCTGATCTCGGCGGGCCTCGACAACCGGTACGGCCATCCGACCGCGGAGACGCTCACCGCGCTCGCCGGCGTGCCGACCTATCGCACCGATCGCGACGGTACCGTCGAGGTGAGCGCGGACGGTCCGCGGCTGGTCGTGCATCCGCATGCGAACGGACTGTCGCCGCCGCGAGCGCAGGGGATCCCGCGTTTCGCCCGCTAGGCTCGACCCCGTGGCCGCATCCCGTTCTCGGCGCTCCCTCTATCTCATCCACGGCGACGATCCGTACCGCGCTCGGCTGCGCGCGGCCGAGCTCGTCGCGGCGCTGACTTCGGGCGATGAGCGGCAGCCCGACCTGCGCACCCGACGCTCCACGGACCTCGGGCCGCAGCTCGGCCTCAGCCGGCATGACGCGCGGAGCACCGACGCGTCGCTCATCGAGCTGTCGGGCCGATCGCAGGGCCTGTTCGACGCGGTCGACGAGCCGCGCATCGTCGTCGTGGAGCACGCCGAAGCGCTGAAGGACACGGGAGTCATCGCGCGCTTCCCCGCCGAGGCCGCGCTCGTGCTCGTGAGCGAGGCGAAGATCCAAACGCGCGGCCGCCGCGCATCCAAAACGAAGGAAGCTGAGCCGGCCGCGGATCTCCTGACGGCCGTGGAGGCCGCCGGCGGCACGACCGAGCACATCGCGCGGCTCCAGCCGGGGGAGCTGGGCGGCTGGATCGCGGCGCGAGCGACCCTCCTCGGCGTGGAGCTCGCGCCGGACGCGATCAACGAGCTCGGCGCGGCCGTCGGCCCGGACAGCGAGCGCGTCGACCAGGAGCTCGCCAAGCTCGGGGCGTTCGCGGCGGGCGCGCGGGTCACCGGCGCGGACGTGCGGGCGCTGGTGAGCGGTGCGATCGAGACGGATATCTTCGAGCTCACGCAGGCCGTCGTGCGCCGCGACTCGCAGTCGGCGCTTCGCCGCCTCGAGACGCTGCTCAACGAGGGCCAGGTCCCACAGCAGATCCTCGCGCTCCTGCTCTGGCAGTTTCGGGTCCTCCTGTTCGCGTCGGCGATGCGGACGACCGCGGACGCCGAGCGGATGGCGAAAGCCATCCGCAGCTCCGCGTACGCGATCGGGAAATGGCAGGCGTTCGCCCGCCGGATCTCGCGCGCCGACGTCGTCCGCGCGTACGAGGTGCTGTACGCGACCGATCTCGCGATAAAGACCGGGCGGATCGAGGAGAAGCTCGCGATGACGCTGTGCGTGCTCGACCTCTGCGGGGTGCACGCTGCCGATCCGCGCGAGCTCGTGGTCGGGGAGCCGCCGCGCCGTTAGGCCCTTAGCGCTTGGCGACCGCCTCCGTGTCGCGTGCCGGCTTCGCTTCCTGGCTCTTCAGGTAGTCGTCTTTGAATCGCTTCAGGCCGGCGTCGGTGAGCGGGTGCTTGAACATCGATTGCAGCACGCCGAATGGCATCGTCCCGATGTCCGCTCCGGCGAGCGCGGCCTGCGTCACGTGGAGCGGGCCGCGCAGACTCGCCGCGAGGACCCGGGTCTTGATGTCCTGCTGCCGGTAGGCGGACACGATGTCGCGGACGATCTGCATGCCGTCCTCGTTGATGTCGTCCATCCGTCCGACGAACGGGCTGACGATGTGCGCGCCGATCGCGGCCGCGAGCAGCGCCTGGTTGACGCTGAAGCAGAGCGTGACGTTGATGCGCGTGCCCTCCCCCGCGAGGATCTTGCCCGCGGCGAGTCCGTCCGGCGTGAGCGGCACTTTCACGATGACGTTCTTGTGCCACGCCGCGATCCGCCGGCCCTCGACGACGATGTCGTCCTTCTTCTCGCTCACGACCTCGGCCGAGACGTTCCCGATGATCCCGCAGATCTTCTTCACCTGGGTCTCGTGATCCTGGCCGGCCTTCGCGATGAGCGTTGGGTTCGTCGTGACGCCATCGATGACGCCCCAGTCGACCCCCTGCTTGATCTCGTCGAACTCCGCGGTGTCCAGGAAGAGCTTCATGCCGGTGTCTCCTGCAGATGCGGTACCCGCGCTATGGCGCGGCCGTGGGCCCGAGCGTATTCGAGGGCCGCCTGGATGAACGACGTGAACAGCGGATGCGGCCGGTTCGGCCGCGAGCGGAACTCCGGGTGGTACTGCGTGCCGAGATAGAAGGGGTGTCCCTCGAGCTCGCAGATCTCCACGAGGCGTCCGTCAGGCGACAGCCCGCTGAAGCGCATCCCGTGATTTCCCAGCAGCTCGCGGTACGCGTTGTTGAACTCCCAGCGGTGGCGGTGCCGCTCGAGCACGATCGGCTGGCGGTACGCGCGGTGCGCGAGCGAGCCCTCCGCCAGGACGCACGGATACGAGCCAAGGCGCATCGTCCCGCCCTTGTCGTTCACGTCGCGCTGCTCGGGCAGCAGATCGATGACCGGATGCGGGGTGAACGCGTCGAACTCGGTCGAATTCGCGTCGTCCGTGCCCAGCGCCGTGCGCGCGAGCTCGATGACCATGCACTGCATGCCCATGCACAGGCCGAGGGTCGGGACCAGCTGCTGCCGGCCGAACCGCGCGGCCTGGACCTTGCCCTCGATGCCGCGATATCCGAAGCCGCCGGGGATGACGATGCCGTCGAGCCCGGCAAGCGGCTCGGTGTCGCCGCCGTGCTCGAGCTTCTCGCTGTCGATCCAGCGGATCTTCACGTCACAGTCAGCGGCCCAGCTCGCGTGCCGGATCGACTCGGCGACCGAGAGGTACGCGTCGCGGAGCTCGATGTACTTGCCCACGAGGCCGATCTCGATCGGGATGTGCGCGTTCTTGATGCTGTCCACCAGAGCTCGCCACTCCGTCAGGTCCGGCGCGGTCGCGCGCTCGGTCAGACCGAGCTCGTCGACGACGATCTTGCCGACGCCCGACTCCTCGAGCATGAGCGGCACCGCGTAGATCGACCAGGCGTCGGGCTCGGACACGACGTTGTCGATCTTCACGTCACAGAACAGCGCGATCTTCTCGCGCAGCTCGTCGTCGATCGGCACATCGGCTCGGGCGATGATCACGTCGGGCTGGATGCCGATGGACCGCAGCTCCTTCACCGAGTGCTGGGTCGGCTTCGTCTTCAGCTCGCCGCCGACGACGCGGGGGAGCAGCGTAAGGTGCAGGTACAGGACGTTCTGGCGGCCCACGTCGTTGCGGAATTGGCGGATCGCCTCGAGGTACGGCAGTGACTCGATGTCGCCGACCGTGCCGCCCACTTCAACGACCACGACCTCGGCCTGCGCCTCTCGCGCGACACGATGGATGCGCGACTTGATCTCGTTCGTGACGTGCGGGATGACCTGCACCGTCGCGCCGAGGTAGTCGCCGCGGCGCTCCTTCGCGATGACGGCGTTGTAGATCTGCCCGGTGGTGAGGTTCGAGGCCCGGGTGACGTTCCGATCGATGAAGCGTTCGTAGTGGCCGAGGTCGAGGTCCGTCTCGGCGCCGTCCTCCGTGACGAAGACCTCACCGTGCTGGTAGGGCGACATCGTCCCGGGGTCGACGTTGAGGTAGGGGTCCATCTTCAGCGAAGCGACGGAGAGGCCGCGGGCCGCGAGGATGCGACCCAGTGACGCGGCGGTGATGCCCTTGCCCAGCGAGGAGGTGACCCCTCCGGTCACGAACACGAACTTCGGCACGGGCGCTGACCTCCGGGGTTTTTTCAATGATAAGGCAGCCGTCCCGGCGCCCCCGAGCGCGCCGGCGCAATGAGGGCTCTCCGCGCTACGCCGGCCACGAGAACGGCAGCGAATGCATGACGATCAACCGCGGGCGGTCCGGCCCGCCGGTCGGCGGATGTTCCGGCACCGCGACCGGCTCTTCGATGCGGCAGTCGTCCATCCGGCCGTCGAACCGGAGGGCGCGGAACCGAGCGTCGACGAGCACGCCGCGCTCGACACCCTCGTGGTCGACGATCGCGACGAGCCTCGGCCGGAGCCAGACCATGCCGGGCCGGAGCGGGAAGGGTCCAAGGAAGGGCGATCCGTCGGTGCGGAAGCTCCGCGTCGCGGAGTCGACCCACTCGCCGAGGGACGGCGGCACGTAGGCCTCGCCGGCGTAGGTGAGCGCGCCGTTGTCGTTCATCCATCCGCACAACAGGGCCCGCGCGCCGCGCCGCTCGTCCAGCACGAGCCCGCCGATGACCACGTCCGCGCGCGGCGAGACGAGGCATCTCAGCCAGTCCGCGCTCCGCGAACCTGGCACGTACCGGCCGTCGCGGCGCTTCGCCATGACGCCCTCGAGCTCGTACTCGGCGACCACGTCGAGGAACGGCTCGCCGTCGTTCTCGAGGTGCTCCGGCACCACGAGTCCCTTCTGGGCGAGGCCACGACCGAGCAGCCGCCTCCGCCGGTCTTCCAGTGGGAGGCCGAGCAGGGACCGGAAGTCGTCGTAGAGCAGATCGAATGCGACGAAGAGCGGTCCCTTCCCGCGCTTCGAGGCCTTGGGACCCGGCGGTAGGGGCCCCCGAGTGCGAAGCACCCGCCCCCCGAGAAGCTCGTAGCTCGGGCGGCCGCGCGAGTCGCAGACGATGATCTCGCCGTCCAGGAGCGTGCCCTCGGGCAGTCGCACCGACCGGAGCTCCGGCACCACCGGCAGGAGATCGCCGCCGTTCCGGTCGACGATCCGGAGCCCGGACCGATCGTCCGAGACGATCGCGCGGATGCCGTCCCACTTCAGCTCGAACAGATGGTCCGGTGAGTTGAAGCCCCCAGCCGCGAGCCGCGGCCGCATCGGCGCGATCGTGCGCGGGAGCGCGCCCGGTGCGGCCGGCGGATCGAGGAGGACGGGTTGATCGGATCCGGCACGGCCCGCTCTCGGCATCGGTCGAGTATGCGGCCCGCGCTTGCGCCTACCGCGTGGCTACGACGCCTTCTTGCGTGCCGTCTTGCTCTTCTCCGTCTTCGCGGTGGGCTTGCGCTGCACGAGCGACTCGTGACCGCCGCGGCCGGCGCGACCGCCCTTCTTCTCTTCTTCCTTGGCCCTCGCCACCGAGGCCTTGAGGGCGGACATGAGGTCGACGACGGTCGTCTCGGCCGCCAGCTCCGGCGCCTCGACGAGGTCCTCGCGGCCCTCGACCTTCGCCTCGACGATCTTCTCGAGTGCGTGCTTGTACTCGTCCTTGAATTCCGACGGGTCGAACTCCATCGCCATCATCCCGACGAGGTTCTCGGCCATCTTCACCTCGGCCGGGGACACCTTCACCTCGGTCGCGAGGTCGAGATCAGCGGTGCTGCGGATCTCGTCGGGCCAGTGGAGCGTGTTCATCACCAGCGCGCCGTCGAGCGCGTGCACCGACACGAGACGCTCGCGCTCGCGGAGGGCGAACTTCGCGATCGCCACGCGCCCCGTGTTCTCGAGGGTCTTCTTGAGGAGCGCGTACGGCTTCTGCGCGGACTTCTCCGGCTCGAGGTAGTAGGCGCTCTGGTAGTACACCGCGCCAGGCAGCTCCTCGTCCTTGATGAAACCGGCGATGTCGATCGCCTTGCTCGATTCCAGCGGGAGCTTCTCGAGGTCGTCGTCAGTGAGGATCACGTAGCTGCCCTTCTCGTACTCGTACCCGCGCACGACGTCACCCCACGCGACCTCGTGATCGCCCTCGGGGCACCAGCGCTTGTTCTTGATGCGCGACCGGTGATCGGGGCAGAGGAGATGGAACGACACCTTGGACGAGCTCTCCGTCGCGAGGTAGAGCCGCACCGGGATGTTCACCATCCCGAACTGCAGCGAGCCCTTCCAGATCGAACGCGGCATCCCGATCACCTCCGCCCGCCGGCCCGGTCTTGGGCCCCGGTTCTTCGCGCGGCCAGCCGCGCGCAGCGTACACCTGCGGGTCAAGGCCTCGCCCGACACGAGCCGCTACGAGCGGGCGAGCCAGAGGATCCGCTTGAGGGTCGCGGGATCACCGGGCCAGTGCTCCGCGACGATCTCCGCCGACGACGCGCCGACGATGTAGCGGAGGGCGAACGCGGCCACGATCGCGTCGTCGAGCGAGCCGGCGACCGGAATGAAGTCGGGCACGAGATCGATTGGCATCGCGAGATACAGGGCCGTCGCGCCGAGGACGAGCTTGGCGCGCAGCGGCACGCGCGGATCGCGCAGCAGCCCGGCGAAGAGCCGCGTCAGGTTCGGCACGAGCGTTGCCAGCTCCCGCGCCAGCGTGCGCCGGCCAACCAGCACGAGCGCGAGGACGAGCGCGAGCCAGACGACCAGCAGGACCGCGACGACGGCGAGGAGGCGCTCCATCTAGATCGCCAGCGCGCGCTCCGCGAGGCTCGTCGGCATCGCGCCGCTCGAGGTCAGCTTGTCGTGGAACTCGCGAAGCGCGGCGACATCGGCCTTGCCCTTGTTCGCCAGCCAGCGCGTCCGCAGGTCGACGATCTCGAGCATCCCGGTGAGATACGCCGAGGCCTGTGTCGGCCACGAGCAATAGCGGCCTACCTCCGCTCGCGCGTTCGGCTCGCTCTGGTTGCCCTTCTCGACCATGAACCGCACGGCCTCGTCGAACGTCATCTCGCCGAGGTGGAGGCTGGTATCGACGATGATCCGCGCCGCGCGGAAGATCGTGGCCTCGTACTGGTAGAGCTGGTGCTTCGGGTCGGTGAAGAACCCCTGCTCGCGCATGACGCGCTCCGCGTAGAGGGCCCAGCCCTCGGAGAAGTACGCGGTGCTGAAGATCTGACGCAGCTTCGATGGGTTGAAGTGGGCCATGACGAGGTGCCAGTGATGTCCGGGATACGCCTCGTGCACCGCCGTCGTCGGGATCCCCGCGCTGCAGTTGCCCTCGAGGCGCTTCTGGATCTCCTCCTGCGGCGTGTTGTCGGGCGGGTAGGGGACGAAGAAGTGGCCGGACAGGGAGTCGCTGAACGCGGGGGGACGGTTGTACGACGCGACAGCGAGGATCGGCCGCTGGAACGGTGGCGACGGCTCGACCGTGCAGCGCTCGCCCGGCGGCAGCGTGACGAGGCCGGTGTCGCGCAGGAACGAGCGGGCCCGCTCGGTCCATTCCTCATATTCGGCGCGCATCGCGGCAGGGGTGGGCGCGTGGACCTTGTTCAGCTTTTCGAGCAGCCCGACCCAGTCGTCGGTGTTCGCGATCTCCTGTGCCAGCCGGCGGAGCTCCGCGGCCAGCAGGTCGTACTGCTCGCGTCCGCGCTCGCGCAGCGTGCGCGCGTCGTACGGGAGCAGCTCCTTCTCCCTGAGCAGCGCGGTGTAGAGCGCCTCGCCGACGGCGTAGTCGCCGGTGGCCTTCTCCTTTTGCTGCTGGAGGAAGCCGGCGAACGCCTCGAACGCGTCGCCCGCCTCCGCCCCGACGGCCGCGAGCTTGTCCCGCGCCGCCGGGTCATGCACTTCCTGCGGGACGAGCTCGCTGGCGTATTTCGCCGCGGCGCGCGCCTGCCCGATGGCGCGGTCGACGTAGATCTTCGGCACGATCGTGAAGTCCAGGTTGTCCATGCCCTGCCGTAGCGCGCGCGGGACCTCCGCGAGACGCGAGCGCGCGGCGTCGGCGAGCTCGTTCTCCGGGCGGAGCCGGTGGAGGAACAGCGAGAAGACGCCCTGCAGTCCCGGGTTCAGGTAGGTCGCCGGCTGCTTCTGCCAGTTCCGCTGCGGCGCGGTGAGCTCGCGCCCGCGCAGGATCGAGCTCGCGAAGTCGCGGTCGATGCGCTCCGCCGGCGAGAGCGTGTCGTCCGGGAGGGCCCGGAAGCGCTTGAGCCACGCGCTCGATCGCTCGTCGTGGCGCCTGAAGGCGTCCGCTGACAGGTCGTCGAGCTTCTCGTCGTACGCCACCAGTCCGAGACTGCTCGCGAGGACCGGGGACTCGGCGAACTCCTCCTTCAGGAAGGTCTCGGCGAGGTCGGTGAACGACGACATGGCTCCCTCCCCTGACAATGCGTAGGCCGTGAGTCTGACCGAATACCAGCAAAAGCGTGATTTCCGGAAGACCCCCGAGCCGAAGGGCAGGCTGGGGCAGCCGCCGCCCAAGCTGCGATACGTCGTGCACCGGCACCACGCGACGCGGCTCCACTGGGATGTGCGGCTCGAGATGCGCGGCGTCCTCGCGTCGTTCGCCGTGCCGCAGGGCCCGCCGCTCGTGCCGGGGAAGCGACGACTCGCCGTCCACACCGAGGACCACCCGATCGAGTACCTGACGTTCCACGGCGTCATCCCCGACGGCTACGGCGCCGGGACGATGACGATCTGGGATCAGGGGACGTACGACCTGCTGCTCGAGAAGCCCGGGACCGGCGAGAAGGGCGGCGAGTACAAGCTGCGCTTTCACGGTGACCGTCTGAAGGACGAGTACGTGATCGTGCAGACGGCGGCCCACGGGGGTCGCGACTGGCTGATGATCATGCACGGCACACCCCCGCGGGACGATCCGATGCAGCGGAAGATCGAGCCGATGCTCGCGATCACCGCCGACGAGCCGTTCGACTCACCGCAGTTCACCTACGAAGCGAAGTGGGACGGCGTGCGCACCATCGCGTTCGTCGATGGCGGCGAGGTGCGGCTGCAGACCCGCAACCTCCTGGACTGCACGAAGCAGTACCCCGAGGCGCACGGCGCCGCCGAGGCGCTCACCGGCGGCTACCAGGCGATCCTCGACGGCGAGATCGTCGCGCTCGACGAGAAGGGCGTCCCGTCGTTCCAGCGACTGCAGCCGCGGATGCATCAGCGGGACGAGGGCGCGGTCAGCCGGCTGCGGAAGAGCGTGCCGGTCGTCTACGAGGTGTTCGACATCCTCTATCTCGATGGCGAGGACCTCACGCGGCAGCCGCTGCGCGAGCGGCGGCGCAGGCTCGAGGCCGCGCTCGAGCCGATGGGCGCGATCCGGCTCTCCGAAGGCTTCCCCGGCTCCGGCGTCGCGCTGTTCAACGCGGTCCGCGACCAGGGACTCGAGGGAATCGTCGCGAAGCGGCTCGACGCGCCATATGTGAGCGGCCGCTCCGCCGCGTGGGTGAAGGTGAAGGCGTTCAAGGCGATGGACTGCGTCATCGGCGGCTGGACCGCCGGCCAAGGCGGGCGCCACGCGACGCTCGGCGCCCTCATCGTCGGGATCTACCGCGATGGGAAGCTCGTGCCGGCGGGCCACGTCGGCACCGGATTCGATGATCGCACGCTGCGCGACCTGCTGGCGACCCTGAAGGAGCACCAGTCGCCGACGTCGCCATTCGCGGTCGCGCCCAAGGTGAACCAGCCGGCGACGTGGTGCTTCCCCGATCTCGTCTGCGAGGTCCGCTACGCGGAGCTCACGCGCGACGGCACGCTCCGCCATCCGGTGTACCTCGGGCTCCGATCGGACGTCGATCCGAAGGAGTGCACCGGCCAGGAGACCGCCGCGTCCGCGAAAGAAGCGCAGCGCAAAGCCGAGAAGGCCGCGCGCACCGATGCGCCGGCGGAGGTCGCGGCGATGGCGAAGGCGCGGACCCCCGCGGTCATCGAGGTCGACGGGCACCAGATCAAGCTCACGAACCTCGAGAAGGTGCTGTTCCCCGAGGACGGCTACACGAAGGCCGATCTCATCAAGTACTACACGGATGTCTCGCCGTACCTCATCCCGGTCATCAGGGATCGGCCGCTCACGCTGAAGCCGTTCCCTGACGGCATCAGTGGCCCGAGCTTCTACCAGAAGGACAAGCCCGAGTTCACACCGAAGTGGATCAAGAGCTGGACGGACGACGCGGCCGATCGCCAGGGCGGCATCGACTACGTCCTCGGGAACGATCTCGCGACGCTCATCTGGATGGCGAACTACACGGCGATCGAGATCCACCCATGGCTCTCGCGCATCGACAAGCCCGACAACCCAGATCTCGCGATGATCGACCTCGACCCCGCGGCCGGCGCCACGTGGGCCGAGGTGAAGGAGGCCGCGCTGGTCGTCCGGGACCTCCTGCACGGCCTCGATCTCGAAGGCTTCCCGAAGACCACCGGGTCGCGCGGTATCCACGTGCTCGTGCCGATCGCGCGCCGCTACACGTTCGACGAGTCACGCGGCTTCGTCGAGCGGATCGGGAAGGCGGCGCGTGAGAAGGCGCCGAGGCTCGTCACCCTGACATTCGCGAAGAAGGAGCGGCGCGGGATCTACGTCGACTACCTGCAGAACGTCCGCGGCAAGACGACCGCCGGTCCGTACAGCGTGCGGCCGATCCGCCGCGCGCCGGTGAGCGCGCCGCTCCGCTGGGACGAGATCGCCGCGCTCGGGCGGCCCGACGCGTTCACGATCACGAACATGCCCGATCGTCTCGCGAAGGTCGGCGACCTCCTCGCGCCCGCGCTGAAGCTGCCGCAGAGACTGCCGAAGACCGTATTCACCACAGGGAAGCCGATGAAGACCACGATGCGCAAGACGACTGCGAAGAGAAAGTGACCGCGGCCGTCCTCGCACCGGGATACGGCGGCACCGCCGAGCAGCCCCTCCTCAAACGTCTCGCGGCGCGGCTCGAGGCCGACGGCATCGCGACCTCCCGCATCACGTTCTCGACCAAGCGGCCCAGCCGTGGCTACGTCACGGAGAAGCAGGAGCTGCGGGTCGCGCGGGACGAGCTCGTGGGCCGCGCCGGCGGGCCGATCGCGCTCGTCGGGCGATCGTTCGGCGGGCGGATGTGCGCCTTTCTCGCGGCAGAGGAGCCACCGGACGCGCTGGTCATCTTGGGATACCCGATCTCCCCGCCGGATCGCCCACGGCCCGCCGACGAAGCGGCGCTGCTCGGCCTCGTCTGTCCGACGCTCGTGGTCCAGGGCGATCGGGACGAGCTCGGGCCGCTCGCCGTGCTCGAGCGCATCGCCGGGCAGAACCCGCGCGTCGACCTCGTCGTCCTGCGCGGCGCCGGCCATGAGTACGGGACGCACGAGGGCGAGGCGATCGAGGTCGCCGCGCGGTGGCTCGGGAGCGTCCTTCGCTAGCCCTCCGCGGCGCATTCACGAACGCTCCACATCGCTGGTCCAGCGTGGGCGGTGCATCAAGAGATGCCAAAGGAGTCACCCATGAGAGCTCTGCTCGCCGCGATCCTCGTTCTGGTCATCGGCGGCGCGATCGCTGCCGGGGCGTACGAAGCCGGCCTTGCGCAGACTGCCGCGCAGGTCGTCGTCCCGGCGGCCGGTGCCGCACCGGTCGTCGCGTACTACGGGCACCCGTACGGCTGGGGCTTCGGGTTCTTCCCGTTCGGGTTCCTGTTCCCGATCTTCGGCCTGTTCCTGTTCTTCGCGCTGATGCGCGCGCTCGTCGGCGGCGGGCGCGGCTGGGGCCACCGTGGCTGGTACGGCGACGCTGAGCACGGCGTTCCAGGCCGGTTCGAGGAGTGGCACAAGCGCGCGCACGGCGACACCACACCGGGGTCCGATCGGTCCGCGCCACCGCGTCAGTAGCATCCGCGGGATGAAGACGATCCTCGTCGTCGACGACGAACCGAAGATCGTCGAGCTTGCCCGCGATTACCTCGAGCACGCCGGGTTCGCGGTCGTGAGCGCCTCCGATGGATCGGAGGCGCTCATGCGGGCTCGGACCGACGCCCCCGACCTCATCGTCCTCGATCTCGGCCTGCCCAAGCTCGACGGCCTGGACGTCGCCCGGGCCTTCCGGCGCGACTCGAACGTGCCGATCGTCATCCTCAGCGGCCGATCCGACGAGAGCGACAAGCTCGTCGGCCTCGAGCTCGGCGCGGACGACTACGTCACGAAGCCGTTCAGTCCGAAGGAGCTCGTCGCGCGCGTGCGCGCCGTCCTGCGGCGCAGCGAGCGGCCGGCCCCGGCCTCCGACGTCATCCGCGCATCCGATGTCACGCTCGACGTGCCGCGGATGCGGGTGCGCGCCGGCGACCGCGACATCGACCTCACGCCGACCGAGTTCCAGCTGCTCACGGCGCTCGCGCGCGAGCCGGGCCGCGTGTTCACACGGTCGCAGCTGCTCGACGCCGTGCACGGCGTCGCGTTCGAGTCGTACGAGCGCGCGATCGACGCGCACGTGAAGAACATCCGCCGGAAGCTCGAGCTGGATCCACGTGAGCCGCACTACCTGCAGACGGTGCACGGCGTGGGCTACCGCTTCCGAGATGACGAGCAGTGAGCCACTCCGGTTGGCGCGGCTACGAGACCCGGCCCGAGTGGTGGCCCGAGAACGAGCCGTTCCCGCCGCCGCGCCTTAGACCGACGCGTGCGGTGCAGCGTCGCTTCTTCCGGCGGATGGCGCTTCTGTTCGCCGCGTTCCTGGCGCTGGTCATCACCGGTGCATTCACGCTGTTCTGGGCCGTCGCCGGCGCGCTTGGGTTCGTCCGTCCGGATGGCCAGTCGCCGTGGTTCGATCATCCCGGTGCACCCTCGTTCTTCGTCGTGCCGCTGGTCATCGTCGTGGCCCTCGTGCTGCTCGGGCGCACGTTCCGGAGCGTCGCGAGACCGGTCGGCGATCTCATCGACGCCGCCGGACGCGTCGAGGCCGGCAGCTATGACGCCCGCGTGCCCGAACGGGGACCGCGCGAGATGCGATCGCTGGCCCACGCGTTCAACACCATGGTCGCGCGACTCGAGGCGAACGAGACACAGCGGAAGCAGCTCCTCGCCGACGTGACGCACGAGCTGCGCACGCCGCTCACGGTCATGCAGGGGAACGTCGAGGCGATCCTCGACGGCGTGCGTCCGTTGGATCGCGAGCACATCGCCCCGCTCCTTGAGGAGACGAAGGTGCTCGCGCGGCTCATCGACGATCTGCGGACCCTTTCGCTGGCCGAGAGCGGGGCGCTCGCGCTGCACCGCGAGGCGATCGACGTCGCGTCGATCGCGCGCGACGTCGTCACGGCGTTCTCCGATCAGGCCCGCCGCGGCGCGGTCGGGCTGGGCTCGTCGGCCGACGGACCGACGACGATCGACGCGGACCCGGTCCGCGTCCGCGAGGTGCTGGTGAACCTCGTCACCAACGCGTTGCGGTACACGCCGCCCGCCGGGTCCGTGACGATCGACGTGCGCGGAACCACAGGCGCGGTCGACGTCGCGGTCCGCGACACCGGCTCGGGCATCGCGCCGGACGCGGTGGGCGGGATCTTCGACCGGTTCAGCCGGGCAACGGATTCACCGGGAGCCGGGCTCGGCCTCGCCATCGCGAAGAGCCTCATCGAAGCGCACGGCGGGACGATCCGCGCGTACAGCGCGCTCGGTCAGGGCACGCGGATCGTGTTCACCCTCCCGGCCGCGAAGGGCTAGCCGGGCGAGCTCGCGTCATCCATCTGCGCGCGCTGGAGCTTCCCCGAGTAGTCCACGTAGATCGACTTCCACTCGGAGTAGACGTCGAGCGCCGCGCGACCGGCCTCGCGGTGGCCGTTGCCCGTCGCTTTCGTACCGCCGAACGGCAGCTGGATCTCCGCGCCGATCGTGCCGGCGTTCACGTAGACGAGGCCCGTCTCCGCATCGCGCATGAAGCGGAAAGCGTTGTTGATGTTCTTCGTGAAGATCGAGCACGACAGGCCGTACTTCGTCGAGTTCACCACGCGGATCGCCTCGTCGATGTCCTTCACCTCGATGACCGCGGTGACCGGGCCGAAGATCTCCTCCTGCGCGACGCGCATGTTCGGCTTCACGTCGATGAGGACCGTCGGCTCGTGGAAGAATCCCTTGCCGAGCGCGCCCTCGGTCGGGATCCGTCCACCGGCCGCGACCGTCGCGCCCTCCTTCTCGGCGATGGGGATGTAGCTGTGGACCCTCTGCTGCGCGTCGCTCGACACGACCGGTCCGAGGTCGGTGCCCGCGTCGAGGCCGTGGCCCATCTTCAGCTTGTTCGCCCGCGACACGAGCCGGTCGATGAGCTCGTTGGCGACGGCACGGTCCGTGATGACCCGCGACGCGGCCGTGCACCGCTGGCCCGACGTGCCGAACGCCGACCACACGATGCCCTCGAGCGCGAGGTCCAGGTCCGCGTCCTCCATGACGACGATCGCGTTCTTGCCGCCAAGCTCCGCTGAGACCCGCTTGAGCCGTTTGCCGGCGATCTCGCTGATGTGCGCGCCGACGTCGCTCGAGCCGGTGAACGACACGAGGTCGACGCCGGGGTGGGTGACGAGCGCGTCCCCCAGCTCGCCGCCCGGGCCCAGCACGAGGTTGAGCACGCCCTTCGGCAGTCCGGCCTCTTCGAGCAGCTCGACCAGGCGGACCGCGAGCATCGGCGTGTACGACGCGGGCTTGAATACGACGGCGTTTCCCAGGACCAGGGCAGGCATGATCTTCCACGTCGGGATCGCGAACGGGAAATTCCACGGCGTGATCGCCGCGACGACCCCGAGCGGCACCCGTGTCGACATCGCCCACTTGTTCGGGAGCTCCGCCGGCACGACGTCGCCGAACTGGCGACGGCCCTCGCCGGCGGTGTAGTAGGTCATGTCGATGCCCTCTTGGACGTCGCCGCGGGCCTCGGCGAGGACCTTGCCCATCTCCGAGGTCATCTCTCGCGCGAGCTGGTCCTTGCGCTGGAGCATGAGCTCGCCGGCCCGATAGAGGATCTCGCCGCGCTTCGGCGCCGGGTACAAGCGCCACGCGTCGAACGCGCGACGGGCCGCATCCACCGCGCGATCGACGTCGGCCTTCGTCGACTTCGTCGCGGTAGCGATGATCTGGCCGGTCGCCGGATCGAGGTCCTCGAACGCCTCGCCGCTCGCGGAATCCGTCCAGCGGCCGTCGATGTAGTTCTGCAGATGCGGCGTGGCCATTCGCTCCCCCTTAGTCGCGCGCTGTGGTCCTAGAACTGCGCTCCATAGAAGAGCCAGATCGTCAGACCGCCGACGAAGATGATCCCGAGCACGATGAGCGCGAACGCGATGTTCGCCTGGCGGTCGGGGTCGCTGCTGAAGTCTCTCACTTGACTGTGGAGCTGAGGGGATTCGAACCCCTGACCTCTTGAGTGCGATTCAAGCGCTCTACCAACTGAGCTACAGCCCCAAAACGGCTACGCCGTTTTGGGGATGCTGATCACGCTCGCGAGCGAAGCGAGCGAGCTGGTGATCAGACACAGCCCAAGTCGGCGGGATCCTCTGCGATGCACGAATTGTACGGGCCGCCGATGGTCCCGGACAAACCTGCGCCGTCATCGGAGCACGGTCCGCAGCACGACGTCGCCGATGAGACCGACGAGGAACAGCGTCCCCCACCGCCGGTTGTGGGCGAAGCAGTACCGCACGAACCACAGCGGCCAGACGACCGCGGGGTAGGCCTCGGGTCGCTCCTCCGGCCGCGGGGTCCGGAGTGCCCGAAGCGCGTTGCGCAGCAGCGGCAGCGCGAGGAACACGAGCAGCAGCGGGGGGGCGAAGAACCCGGTGATGACGAGGTACACGACGATCGCGTACTGCGCGATCAGCATGCCGGTGCAGAGCGCCCGTGCGGTGCGCTCGCCGACGATCACCGGGAGCGTGTGGACGCCGAGCTTGCGATCGTCGCGCACCTTGTCGATGTGCTTGCCGAAGATGACGGTCGTCGCGCCGAGCGCGTACGGGAGGCCCGCGATCGCCACGGCCCAGTCCCACGTTCCGGTGACGATGAAGTACGTGCCTCCGATCATCAACGGGCCCCAGACGAGAAGGACCGCGAGCTCACCGAGCCCGTAGTACTTGAGCGGGTAGGTGTAGAAGAGGACGAAGAAGGCGCCCGCCGCGAGCAGCGCGAGCGCGAGCGGCCCACGCACGGACACGAGATACGCGCCGATGGCGAGTGCGATCACGCTGCTGAACGAGGCGTAGCGGAGCAGCCCGGCCCTGCTGAGGAGCCCACGCTCGAGGGTCTGCGGTCCGTAGAGCGCGCGGAAGTAGTTGTTGTGGTCCACGCCGCGCGAGAAGTCCGTGAGATCGTTCAGCAGGTTGTTCGAGGCATGCGCGGCCACCAGCGCGAGCATCGCGAGCAGCCAGAGGACCGGATCGAACGCGCCGCTGCGCACGGCGAGAAGGCCGGCGATGGACGCCGAGATGAACGTGAGCACGAACACGGCACTGCGCGACGCGATGAGCCAGCGCGACACGAGGTCAAGCTCGCCCCACTCCGCATCGCTGATCCGGGGTACAACCCGGAGCGCCTGGATCCACATGCCGACGTTCATCTCGAGACCTCCCCGGCGGCCGACGGCCCGCCGGCTCGGAGCATATTGGCGGACGTCCGCCGATCCAGTCGGTCGTGGCGGACGGCGGCGCGTCCGCTTGCCGCGATCTATTCGATCTTCAAGACCACGGGAGCATCGCCCCAGAGGCGCTCGAGCTTGTAGAGGTCACGCTCCTCCGGCACGAACGCATGCACCAC
>Ga0315281_10002286_pt1 | contig 28417 bp, 31 predicted proteins | sample YL17G07_0_MG_FD_204540 | JGI IMG/M metagenome (GOLD analysis project Ga0315281, IMG submission 204540) | Sediment microbial communities from Yellowstone Lake, YNP, Wyoming, USA - YL17G07_0 | ecosystem: Environmental > Aquatic > Freshwater > Lake > Sediment | place: USA: Wyoming | collected...
CGGTTCAGGCTACGTCAAAGACAACCATCCGGCAATCTGGATCTCCGATCATCCCCGGGTGGCCTACTTCCGCGAGCACTATCGCCGCACGCCCACGGTGGAGACGGCGCTCTCCCAGGGGCGGGCCTACCTGCCGGCCATCGGGCGGGTGTTCGAGAAGCATCGCCTGCCGCAGGAACTGGCCTATTTGCCCATGCTGGAATCCATGTTCGAGAACCGCGCCAACTCCGGGCATGCCCGCGGGATGTGGCAGTTCACGCGCCAGACGGCGGAGCACATCGGGCTCAGGGTGGGGGCGATGGTGGACGAGCGGCTGAACTGGCGCAAGTCCACGGAGGCCGCCGCGACGTATCTGGACCAACTCGGGGAGCAGTTCAACTACGACTGGGCGCTCGCCCTGGCCGCGTACAACGGCGGACCGGGATACATGCAGGACGCCATGCGCCAGCAACGCCGCCGGGACTTCTTCAGCCTGCGGCTGCGCAAGGAGACGGAAGAGTATGTTCCGCGCTTCATCGCCATGCTGCAAGTGGCCAAGGAGAAGTATGCCCACCTCATGGCGGCGCGCTGACGGCGGCGAACACGGAGACCCAGCCGGGCGCGGATGCGAGCCCGCCGCGGCTTGCGCTTTGCGCCCCATTGGTCCAAGTAAAGCCAAGCGAGCGGCGTTCCCCACGTAGGCGGCATGACCCATGAGCAAATCCCTGAAAGACCAGGCCCAGGCATTGAAGGAGACCCTGCCGTTTACCCGCGGCGACGGGCGGCGGCCGGACGAGCCGCGGCCCCTCACGATTACGCCGGAGTTCACCATCCACGCCGAAGGCTCGGTGCTGGTCGCGGCGGGCAACACCAAGGTGATCTGCACGGCGTCGCTGGAGGAACGGGTGCCGCCCTTCCTGCGGGGGACGGGCAAGGGCTGGGTAACGGCCGAGTACGGCATGTTGCCGCGCGCCACCAACACCCGCATGACCCGCGAGGTCACCGGCGGCAAGCCCAGCGGCCGGACGGCGGAAATCCAGCGCCTGATCGGCCGCTCCCTGCGCTCCGTGGTGGACATGGCGGCGCTGGGGGAGAACACCGTCTGGATCGACTGTGACGTGATCCAGGCCGACGGCGGCACGCGCACCGCCGCCATCACCGGCGGCTTCGTGGCGCTGGTGCTGGCGCTGCGCAAGCTGGGCGAGCGCGTGCGATTCAAGCGCCCGCCGGTGAGCGGCTACGTCTCCGCGGTCAGCCTGGGGCTGTTGGACGATCAGGTGCTGCTGGACCTCAACTATGAGGAAGACTCCCGCGCCCAGGTGGACATCAACGTGGTGATGACAGATGCCCTGCACTTGATCGAGATCCAAGGCACGGCCGAGGGGGCGCCGTTCGCCCGTCCCGTGCTGGACCGCATCCTGGACCTGGCCGAGAAGGGCATCGCGCACCACACGGCAGCCCAGAAAGAGGTGCTCGGGGGACGGCTGCTCTGAAGTGCATTGCCGGGCCGCCGGGGTTGTACTACCCTCGGGTCGGTTGCCGGATCCGGGGTGTAGCGCAGTCTGGCTAGCGCACCTGCTTTGGGAGCAGGGGGTCGGGGGTTCGAATCCCTCCACCCCGATTACCGGCCAAGCACCCACCGAGATTCCCCCGCCCATCCACTTCGGGACCGCAGTGGAAATCCCGCCCCGTTTGCCCGTTGATGGAAACCCCGTGGCCCGTTTCCCGCTCCGCCGACGCGGGCCCCGCCAGCAAGTCCCCCGGCTCCCAACGGACTGGGGCTCGCCATGAAGGTCTTGGTCACCGGCAGCGCCGGATTCATCGGCAACGCGTTGGCCCTGCGGCTGCTGGAGCGTGGCGACGAGGTCGTGGGTCTGGACAACCTGAATCCGTACTACGACGTCGCGCTGAAGGAGGCCCGTCTGCGGCGGCTGACGCCCCATCCGGGGTTCCGGGAGGCCCGCGTGTCGCTGGAGGACGGCCCCGCGGTGGCGGCCTGGTTCCGGGACTTCGCGCCGCGCCGCGTGGTGCATCTGGCCGCCCAGGCCGGCGTACGCCACTCGCTGGAGCACCCGGAGGCCTACATCTCCAGCAACGTGGTGGGCTTCCTCCACATCCTGGAAGGCTGCCGCAGCCTGGGCATCGAGCACCTGGTCTATGCCTCGACCAGCTCGGTCTACGGGGCCAACACCCGCATGCCGTATTCCACGCACCAGGCGGCGGACCACCCGTTGACGATCTACGCGGCGAGCAAGAAGGCCAACGAGGCGATGGCCCACGCCTACAGCCATTTGTTCCGCATCCCCACGACGGGCCTGCGCTTCTTCACGGTGTACGGCCCCTGGGGCCGGCCGGACATGGCGCTGTTCAAGTTCACCCAGGCGATCCTCGCCCAGGCCCCGATTGACTTGTACAACGGCGGCGATATGCGGCGGGACTTCACCTACGTGGACGACATCGTGGAGGGGGTGCTGCGCGTGTTGGACCGCCCCGCGCAGCCCGATCCGCGCTGGAGCGGAGACGCCCCGGACCCGGCGAGCGGCTCCGCTCCCTATCGGCTCTACAATATCGGCAACAACAACCCGGTGCACCTGGGGCGGTTCGTCGAGGTGCTGGAGCGCAAACTGGGGCGGGTGGCCGTGAAGCGCATGCTGCCCATGCAGCCCGGCGACGTGCCGGCCACCTACGCCGACGTGGATGACTTGATGCGGGACGTGGGCTTTCGCCCCGCGACGCCATTGGAAGACGGCATCGGCCGCTTCGTGGATTGGTACCGGACTTATTACCGCGTGTGACGCCGCGCAGCATCCTTGGGCACCGGCGCCGCGGGGCTGGGGAGGCGGCGGACGGTGCGCCGCCGGCCTTGGCCTGCGCCCGGCGCGGACCGCCCCGCCGCTTGCCCGCCATCGGACGATCTGGCACGCTGACCGCCAACGCCGGCCCAGCCGGCAGCCGGAGATCGCCGCGGTGGGGATGCGCCCCGCCGCTCGCAGTCCCGGCGGAGCCATCCAGGAGCGGCAAGACCGTGAGCGTGTGGGACGTCTTCAGGGCGCGGGGATTCTTCCAGCAAGTGACCGAGGGCGAGGCGCTGGAGCAGCGTCCGGCGCCCCTGGTGGGCTATATCGGCTTTGACCCCACGGCCGACTCCTTCCATGCCGGGCACCTGATCCCGCTGATGGCGCTGGCGCACTTCCAGCGCGAGGGTCACCGCCCCATCGCCCTGATGGGCGGGGGCACCGCCATGATCGGCGACCCCACCGGCAAGAACGAAATGCGCAAGATGCTCAGCGTGGAGGACCTGGACCGCAACATCGTGGGCCTGAAGGCCCAACTGGGCCGGCTGCTGGACTTCGAGCCGCGGGACGGGCGGCCCGGCGCGATCCTGGCCGACAACGCCGACTGGCTGCGCGGCCTGGGCTATCTCGACTTCCTGCGCACGGTGGGGCCCCACTTCTCCGTCAACCGCATGCTCACCTTCGAGACGTTCAAGCTGCGGCTGGAGGGCGCCGGGCTGTCGTTCCTGGAGTTCAACTATCCCCTCCTGCAAAGCTACGACTTCCTGGAGCTGCACCGCCGCCATGGCTGCACCCTGCAGATGGGCGGGGACGACCAGTGGGCCAACATCATCTCCGGGGTGGACCTGGTGCGGCGCTTGGCCCGCGCCCAGGTGTTCGGCTGGACCTTCCCCCTGCTGACCACGGCGAGCGGGGCCAAGATGGGCAAGACGGAGCGGGGCGCCGTCTGGCTGGACCCCGCCAAGACCGCCCCCTACGACTACTACCAGTACTGGATCAACACCGACGACCGCGACACCGTCAAGTTCCTGCGGCTGTTCACCCTGCTGCCGCTGGAGGAGGTTGCCGCGGTGGAGCGGTTCGCGGGCGCGGACCTGCGCCAGGCCAAGGCCCGGCTGGCGTTCGAGGCCACGCGCCTGGTGCATGGGGAGGAGGAGGCGCGCCGGGCGGAGCGCGGGGCGCGCGCCCTCTTCGGCGGCGGCGCGGGCAGCCTGGACGACGTGCCCAGCACGCGCCTGACGCGCGCGGAGCTGGAAGACGGCCGCCCGCTGCCGCGCGTGCTGGTGGACGTGGGCCTCGCCGCCTCCACCAGCGCGGCCCGGCGCCTGATCGAGCAGGGCAGCGTCACCGTCAACGACGTCAAGGTGGACGCGCCGGACTACGCCCTCTCCCCCGCCGCGGTGGTGGACGGCAGCATCCTGCTGAAGGTGGGCAAGAAGAAGTTCCACCGCCTGACGGTGGAGGGGTAACGCCGCACCCCGCCCAGTGCGGCACCGCAGGGCCGCTTGGGGGCGCCGCGCGCCCCGGCAGGGCGGTCTTGCGACGCATCCGCATAGAAGTGCGAACTGAAATGAAGGTCTGTCATTTCGGCGCCACCACACGAGCGAGACCCTTCCCGTGACCGACAACCCGGCCCTGACGGACTTGCCGCCCCTGTTGACGTTGGGTCACCCGCGCCTGGCGCAGCGCTCGGCGCCCGTGCCCGTGCGCACCATCCGCTCCAAGGCCTTCCGCCAGCGGCTGGAAATCCTGGAGGGGGCCATGGAGGCGTACCTGGGCATCGGCATCGCCGCGCCCCAGATCGGTTGGTTCGAGCGGTTCTTCTTGATGACGGTGGACCCCCAGCGGCCCGGCGGCGAGCCGGAGGTGGTGGCGTGGATCAACCCGGAGATCGTCTCCGCCGCGCCGGAACGGAACTGGGCGTGGGAGGGGTGCCTGTCGGTGCCGGGCCTGCGGGGCTGGATCCGCCGCCCGGCGGCCGTGGCAGTGCGGGGCTACAACGCGCGGGGGGAGCGCGTCAGCCGCGAGTTCGCCGGCTGGCCCGCGCGCGTCTTTCAGCATGAGTACGACCACCTGGACGGCATGCTCTTCCCCTACCGGGCGTTGGATCCGCGCCACATCGTGAGCCTGGACGAATTGGACGGGCGCGAGGACTGGCCGGAAGACTGGCCCGCGCCCGGCGCCGCCCGGGCGCCCTTCGGCGCGGTCATCCCCGACGGCCCGGGCTGACCGGTTGCGGAAGGATTCTGGCCAGGCGGAGTCGCGGCCAGCGGATCAGAACGGGCTGACGTCGAGGACTTCCGCCAGGCCCTCGCCCAACGGCGAAGGCGCCGGCCCGCCCTGGGCGATGAGGCTGTCGTCCAGGACGCCGTCAACCGAGAGGTGGCGGCAGTAGAACCGCGCCGTGCGGAGGAGCGCCAGCGGCAGCCCCAGGCCCAGCGTCGCCGTGAGCAGCAGGAAGTTCCCGACGCGCAGCCGGAGATACTGGCCGGCGGTGAAGTCCAGCGCGAAGCGCAGCGGCCCCAGCCGCGTATGCGCGGCGAAGTGGCGCAGTTCATGGGCGCGGTAAGCGAGCCACACCGGCACGAGCGCCAGCGCCACCGCCGCCGCCGCCAGCAACAGCGCCGCCAGCACGGCGGGCAGCGGCGGGAGGTCCACTCCGCGCGCGTGCAGCCAGAACACGAGCCGCACCCAGCGGGATTCCCGGAAGAACCCGGCGGCCAGGGCCGCGGTGGCCAGCAGCGCGGCCAGCACGGCCGCCAGGAGCACGACCGGCAGGAACCGCCGCGTCAGCGCTCCGGCGTTCTCGTCGAAGCGGAAGGCCAGCGACCCGAACCCGGCCCGGTTCACCACCCACCCCACCAGCCGCTGCCGCAGGTAGGGGTAGGCCAGGCCCAACGTCAGGGCCGTGAGCGCAGCGACCAGCGTCATCCTCCAGGCGAAGCCGGCCGCCGACCCGGCCAACCGGAAGTGGACGCCGCGCCACCGCGTATGGGCCAGCCGGAAGCGCAGCGAACCGAACAGCGCCAGTCCGGTCAGCCACATCAGAGTCCCATACAGCGCCAGGGAGCGCAGCGCCGCCACCAGCGGCAGAGACGCCGGCATGAAGTCCAGGGCCTGCCAGGCGCCGTACAGCACCGCCCCCATGACCGTGGCCGCCAGGTAGCCCAGCAGAAGCGCCAATCCCTGCCCGGTATACGCGAAGCGTTCCCCGTCGAAGGCCGTGTGGCTCCACAGGTACCCGCGGATGCGGGTCTTGGCCCAGGAGTGGAACACGCCGAGCGTGACGACGCGCAGCACCGAGTTGGCCATGTGCATCCGGAACAGTTCCCCTCCTTGCCCGTCGTGGGACAGGCGCCGCGGTGCGTGCTCCATCTTCATATCGCTGGTTGGAAAGTTGTGGTCGGGTATCAAGCCGCCCCGGCGGCCGCTCGCCGCAAGGGAGCTGGGGGGAGTCTAGCCCCGAGCGCGTCCGAAAGCATCCGTCCAACCTGCGTCCGGGAAGAATGCTCCCTGGCGGGGGGCGGGGCCGGATTTTTTGCGACAGTCCTTGGTCCCCCGCCGCACTTGGTTTATGGTGAGGCGACCACGCAAGGGGACCAGGGGAGGGCGCGATGAGGCGGAACACCGGGCCGGCCGGATGGATGCGCGGGGCGCTGCTGGCCGCCGCGCTGCTGGCCCTGCCGCTGTCGCCCGCCCAGCCGCGGGCGGCCGGGTTCGACTTCTTCGCCATCGGCGACGTCCCCTACACCCTGCCGGACGACGACATCAAGTTCCGGGGCTTGATTGACGTGATCAATTTCCATCGCCCGGCCTTCACCGTGCACGTGGGCGACATCAAGGGCGGCAACACGCCCTGCACGGACGAGCACTTCCGCATGATCCTGGCCCGGTTCCAGGCGTTCCGGCACCCGCTGATCTACACCCCCGGGGACAACGAGTGGACGGATTGCCACCGCCAGAACAACGGCGGCTACGTTCCGCTGGAGCGGCTGGAGACCCTGCGCCGCATCTTCTTCGCCGACCCCCGGCGGAGCCTGGGGCGGGCACCGCTCAAGCTGGAGAGCCAGGCCGCCGACCCGCGCCACCGCAAGTACGTGGAGAACGCCCGCTGGGCGCTGCAAGGGGTGGTCTTCGCCACCCTGCACGTCGTCGGCAGCAACAACGACCTGGGACGGGACCCCGACGCGACCGCCGAATACCGCGACCGCAACGCCGCCGTGCTGGATTGGATGGCGGACGCCTTCTCCGCCGCCAAGCGGGCCGACGGCAAGGCGGTGGTGTTCTTCATGCAGGCCGACCCCCGGTTCGAGCGGCGGCACGGCGACCGCAGCGGGTTTACCGACCTGCTGGCCGCGCTGCAGCGGCTGACGCTGGACTTCCGCCGCCCGGTGCTGCTGGTGCACGGGGACTCGCATGAGTTCCGCGTGGACAAGCCCCTCATGAACGCCTTCGGCCAGTTCCAGAACTTCACGCGCTTGGAGGTGTTCGGCGCGCCGCACGTGCACGCGGTGCGGGTGCGGGTCAACCCCGGGGAGGCCGACCCGTTCACCTTCCAGCCCATCATGCTGCCGGGCGGCGGATAGCGGCGCGGTGCGCCCGGGCGGGGCAGTGCCCCCGGCAGGGCGGCGGAAGCCCCCCGCCAGGCGGCCGCGAGCACCGCTCGCTTCCACCCCCTTCACTTGCGCTTCGCCCTGGGCTCAGGCGTGCAGGACCACCACGCGCTCCGGCGCGACCTCGGCCAGCTTGCGGGCGGCTCCGGCGGCGAGCAGGGTGTAGGGACGGAGGGGGTCTCCGCTGCGCACGATGGCCGCGCGCCCGTCCTCCAGCCGCCGGGCGGCCTCGTCGTTCACGGACAGTTGCTCCACGCGTGCGCCGTCGGCAAAGTGGAAGGCGCGGTTGCCCTCCCAGTCCGACATGCGCCCCTCGCGCAGGGCGGCCTCCAGTTGGGCCGCGCGGCGGGCCTGGGCGGCCAGCGCCTGCTCCCGCTCCTGCTGCCCGGCCTTGCGCTGCTCGGCCAGCCGCTGGTCGGCCTCCCGGCGCTCCCGCGCCTCGCGCTCCCGCTCCTCGCGCCGGGCCTGCTCGCGCCGCTCCCGCTCCTCCGCGCCCTCGTGCTTGCCTTGCACGCGCTGTTCGTGGGCGGCGCGCTTGGCATCCTGCTTGGACACCAGCCCGGCCTTGAGCATCTGGTCTTTCAGGTTCATGACGCGCTCCGGGTCTGGGCGGATCGGGGGCGGCTGTCCGCATCCTTTCGCTGCCCGGGGATGACGGGTCAACGGCGCTGGGCGCCGGCCCCGTCGCGGGGCCGCCGGGCGGAGCCTGGCTACGGGGCCGCGGCCGCCTGCGGCGCCAGGGGGTGGTAGGTGAAGGGCCGCCCCTTGCCCACGGCCGCCAGCGCGTTCACCAGGGCCTCCGCCGCCTCCACCGTCGTGCAATAGGGGATGTTGTACGTGAGCACCAGGCGGCGGAAGTGGTTGGGGTCAATGCGCCGCTTCACCGGCTCGGTGGTGTTGATGACCAGCGCCAGGCGGCCGTCGGTCATGTACTGGTAGAGGTTGTCGGGACTGCGCGGGTCCAGGCTGGCGCTCGCGACACCCTGCACCCCGTGGTCGCCGAGCACTTTGCGGGTGCCCGCCGTGGCCAGCACCTGGTAGCCCAGCTTGCCCAGGGCGCGGGCGAGCGGCACCATCGCCAGCTTGTCCTCGTTGCGCACCCCGATGAACACCATCCCCTCCGGCCGCAGGCCGTTGGAGGCGGCGATCTGGGACTTGAGGAAGGCCTCGGCGAAGGTCTGCCCCCGCCCCATCACCTCGCCGGTGGAGTGCATCTCCGGCCCCAGGGTCGTGTCGGTGCCGGGGAACTTGGCGAAGGGCAGCACGGTCTCCTTCACGGCGAAGGGCATCAGCGGCCGCAGGTCCAGCTTCTGCGCGGCCAGGGTTTCCCCCAGCATCAGCCGCGTGGCGTGCTTGGCCAGGGGCGCGCCGATGGCCTTGCTGACGAATGGGACGGTGCGCGACGCCCGCGGGTTCACCTCGATCAGGTAGACAATGCCCTCGCGCACGGCGAACTGGGCGTTCATCAGGCCCACCACCTTCAGCTCCAGGGCCAGGGCGATGGCCTCGCGGGCGATCTCGGCCTGGATCTCCGCCGGCAGGCTGTGAGGCGGCAGGGAGCAGGCGCTATCGCCGGAGTGGATGCCCGCGTGCTCGATGTGCTCCATCATCCCGGCGACGACCGCGGCGCTCCCGTCGGCCAGCACGTCCACGTCCACCTCGATGGCGTGGCCGAGGAACTTGTCCACCAGCACCGGATGCTCCGGCGCGGCCCGCACCGCCTCGTTGAACAGGGCCTCCAGATCCTCCTCGCCATGGACGATCTCCATCGCCCGGCCGCCCAGGACGTAGGACGGCCGCACGAGCACCGGGTAGCCCAGCCGCCGGGCGATTTCCCGCGCATGGTCCGCGGAGTGGGCGATGCCGTTGGGCGGCTGGTTGAGCCCCAGGCGCGTCACCAGTTCCGCGAAGCGCTTGCGGTCCTCCGTGCGGTCAATGCTGTCGTAGCTGGTGCCCAGGATCGGGACGCCGGCCTGCACCAACTGCTCCGCCAGCCGCAGGGGCGTCTGCCCGCCCAGCTGCACGATCACCCCCTGGGGCCGCTCCAGGTGGACGATCTCCATCACGTCCTCGAACGTGACCGGCTCGAAGTAGAGCCGATCGGAGATGTCATAGTCCGTGCTCACCGTCTCCGGGTTGCAGTTCACCATGATGGACTCCCACCCGGCCTCGCGCAGGGCCATGGAGGCGTGGACGCAACAATAGTCGAACTCGATGCCCTGGCCGATGCGGTTGGGGCCGCTGCCCAGGATCATCACCTTGGGCCGGCCGGTCGGCACGGATTCCGTCGTCTCCTCGTAGCAGGAGTAGAAGTAGGGGGTGGCCGCCTCGAACTCCGCGGCGCAGGTGTCCACCCGCTTGTACACCGGGCGGATGCCCCGGGCGTGGCGCCGGGCGCGCACGTCGGCCTCCTTTGCGCCCATCAGCTTGGCGAGGCGCCGGTCAGAGAAGCCCCAGCCCTTCCAGAGCCGCAGGTCGGCGTCTTCCACGGTCTCCGGGCGGGCGGTGCGGATGCGCGCCTCCTCCTCCACGATCTGACGGATCTGCGCCAGGAACCAGGGATCAACGCGGCTGGCGGCATGGATGCGCGCGTCGCTCCAGCCGTGGCGCATGGCGTCGGCCAGGTAGCGGATGCGGTCGCCGGTGGCGTTGACGAGCTGGTCCTGCATGAGCGCGTCGCGCCCGGCCGCGTCCAGCCCCGCGTAGTCCATCTCGTCCAGCCCGGCCAAGCCCGTCTCCAGCGAGCGCAGGGCCTTCTGCAACGACTCCTTGAACGTCCGTCCCATCGCCATCGCCTCCCCCACGGACTTCATCTGCGTGGTGAGGTGGTGGTCGCTGAGGGGGAACTTCTCGAAGGTGAAGCGCGGAATCTTGGTCACGACGTAGTCAATGGACGGCTCGAAGGACGCCGGCGTCTTGCGGGTGATGTCGTTGGGCAGTTCGTCCAGGGTGTAGCCCACGGCCAGCTTGGCGGCGATCTTGGCGATCGGGAAGCCCGTGGCCTTGGAGGCCAGCGCGGAGGAGCGCGAGACGCGCGGGTTCATCTCGATGATGACCACGTCGCCGTTTGCCGGGTTCACGGCGAACTGGATGTTGGAGCCGCCCGTGTCCACCCCGATCTCGCGGATCACCTGGATGGACAGGTCGCGCAGGTGCTGGTACTCGCGGTCGGTGAGCGTCTGCGAGGGCGCCACCGTGATGCTGTCGCCGGTGTGCAGGCCCATCGGGTCGAGGTTCTCGATGGTGCAGATGATGACCACGTTGTCCTTGGTGTCCCGCATCACCTCCAGTTCATACTCCTTCCAGCCCAGGACGGATTCCTCGATCAGCACCTGATGCGTCGGCGAGGCGGCCAGGGCCAGGCGCACCATCTCCTCCAGTTCCTCCGCGCCGCGGGCGATGCCGCCGCCGGTGCCGCCGAGCGTGAAGGACGGGCGGATGATCGCCGGCAACCCCTGCCCGGCGACGATGGCGCGGGCGTCCTCCACGCTGCGGGCGATGCCGCTGCGGGGCATGCGGATGCCCAGCTTGGTCATGGCCTGGCGGAAGAGTTCCCGGTCCTCCGCCTTCTTGATGGCCTCGATGTTGGCGCCGATCAATTGCACTCCGTAGCGCTCCAACACGCCCGCGGCGTGCAGCTCCACCGCCAGGTTCAGCGCCGTCTGTCCCCCCATGGTGGGCAGGAGCGCGTCGGGGCGCTCCGCCGCGATGATCGCCTCCACCACCTCCACGGTCATGGGCTCGATGTAGGTGGCGTCCACCAGCCCCGGATCGGTCATGATGGTCGCCGGGTTGCTGTTCACCAGGATCACCCGGTAGCCCTCCTCCTTCAGGGCGCGGCAGGCTTGCGTGCCGCTGTAGTCGAATTCGCAGGCTTGGCCGATGACGATCGGCCCGGAGCCGATGATCAGGATAGAGCGCAGGTCGGTTCGCTTGGGCATGGCGGGGGCGGGGGCGGCTCGGCGGCGGCTGCATTGGCGATACGCCGGGGCGGGCGCGCCCGGCAGGTCCGGCGGCTACCTTACCGTATCGCGCGGCGGGAAGGAAATTCGGAAACTGAGACGGCCCGTCGGCTCCGCAGGGTGCGGCCAGGGGGGGCGCCAGCGCACGGGGCGACCGGCCGCGGCTGTCTCATCCCGGAGTGACGCGCTCGCCCCGAGACTGACGGTAGCGCCGGGTGGAACTTCGGATGTTGCGGACACAAACCTTTTTACTTCCAATGTCTTAGCCTCTGACAGCCAGGTGGAATCGCGCCACGCCGCGCCGCGGCTACAGGCTCAGTGAGACGACGGCCAGCGCCGCCACCGCCAGCGCGGCCAAGCCCCAGGCGCCGGGCCGCTCCCGGAACAGCAGCACCCCCGCCAGGCTCACCAGGAGAATCACCCCGCTGTCCCGCAGCGGGAAGGCCACCACGCCCGGGATCTCGCTCAGGGCCTTGAGCAGCAGGCCGTTGCCGGCGAGGTTGACCACGCCGAAGAGCGCGCCCCGCAGCGTGTCGCCCGCCCTGAGCCGGGGCCGGCGCAGGAGCAACACGCTCCAGCAGATGATCCCGGCGGACAGAAAGATCGTCGCGAGGAACAATGGCCTTTGCCCGGACGCCCCCTGCTCGGTGAAGACCTTCATCAGCGCCCCATTGCCGCCGGAAACGACGAACAGGGCCGCCAGCCAGGCCACGGTGCGCGCGCCCAGCGGCCGGGCGCCCACCCCGCCGGCGCGGGACAGCAAGGCGATGGCAACGAACGCCAGCAGCACCCCGGCGGACTGGAACGCGGAGGGCACCTCCCCGAACGCCGCGATGGAGACCAGCGCGGGCCACACCACCGACAGGCGCATGGCCGCCGTGGATACCCCCAGCCCGGCCTGGGGCACGATCATCATCCAGAGCAGCAAGGACCCGGCGTAGGTGACCCCCGTGACCGCCCCCAGCCAGAGGGTGAACCCGGCGGGCGCGCCGCCCTCCCCCAGCAGCACCGCGCCGCCGGAGAGCGCCGTGGCCGCCAGGTAGTTCCAGGCCATCATGGTCATGCGGTCCTGGCGCCGGCTCTCCCCCCACTTCACGATCAGGGCCATTGCCACCGCGGCCACAATGGACAGCAACAGGTAGGGCATCGGGGCGCATCCTTCCGGGATCAGGCTTCCGGGGCGATCACTGCGGGCCGGTGGCGACGTCGCTCCGGCGGGCGCCGGCATGCGGCCGGCCCCACGCTACCGGAGTCGGCGCGGCGGGGCCAGCGGCCCCTTCCGGCCGCCGGACGCGCGGGGGTCTGGTTGCGGCCGGGGTGGTCCCGGTTCCTCCGCGCGCCGCCGGCTCCATTGTTTCTCCACAAGGTCAGTGCACTATTCGAATTGAAATCCTGCGCCGCCGCGCAGCGGGTCTTTTGGATCGCAGCGGAATCCGGTATAAAGGCGCCACTGGCTTGATCCTGGTTCCTCTGCATCCCCACCGGCCCCCGCGGGCCGCATGGAGTCCATGTCCACATTGCCGCAACCAACCCTGGGCGAGACCGCCGCCGATGTGACGCCGATCGAGGCGGTGGATGTCCTGCTCGCCGAACTGCGCGCGGAGATCGCCAAATGGGACGCCTACTGGGGCGCCCTGACCCAGGGCGGTGGCGGGGCTGCCCCGGCCATGGACGAGGCCGGGCAGGTGGTCAATTTCCTCCGTTCCTACCTGGCTCCCCGCATTGATCAGGTCAGCCAGGGCGCGCCGGAAGAACGCCTGACCAGCCTGAAGCTGATGGTGCCCTTCGACACGGCGGGCGGCTTGAGGGACTTCCTGTTGCACTTCTTCCAGGTGGCGCCCCGGGCCGATTCGGACACACTGGTGTTCGAGGAGCGCGATTCGTTCGAACGCGACGTGTTCCTGCTCTACGACCTGTACCGGGTCAAGAAGGCGCTCGAGGTGGTCTCCATTCTGCAGGCCGCGCGCCAGGACCCCGCCCAGCGCTTCCCGTCCATGCTGGACGAGGCCACCATCGGCTCGGTGCTGGCGTCGTTGAGCGACGTGCTGGGCGTGCTCTATTCCCAGTGCCTCCCCGAGGAGACGGTGCGCACGCTGGTGCCCCAGCTTTCACCCGAGATGTTGAGCGGGGCCGCCGTGCTCCAGCGCCGCGAATCCGGGCTGCTGTATACCTATCCGCAGGTCTTGCAGCGCTACCAGTACCGCAACTTCTTCTTTCTGCTGTTCTTCAAGAACGGGTTCAAGGGCAGGATCGCCGGCCAGGAGCGGGAGTTCCGCTTCAACTACACCCGCTTCCAGATTCTGCGGTACGAGTTCCTTCTGCACTGGCTGACCGCCACGCTCAAGCACGACCCGCGCAAGTACGAGCAGTACCAGAACTACCGCCTGCGCGGTAAGACCCTGCTGGAATACCTGGCGGTGGCTCCGGAGCGGGAGCTGGAGCATCTGCGGGCGCTGCCGGGGACGGTCTTCCACGAGCTCACCAGCCGCGTCAACGATTCCGTGCCGGCGGAGTTGCGGGTGGGGCCGGTGCCCCACAGCGAGTCCTTCGGGTTCTACTACGACCTCAAGCGGCAATTGAATCAGGCGGTGGAATACGTGCGCGCGCCGATCGAAGACCTGCGCAAGCTGGTGCAGAGCCAGCCGCCCCCGGCGCGGCCCGCCGCCGCCGTGCCGGCCGCGCCTCCTCCGGCCCAGCCCGCGGCCCCGCCAGCCACGCCCGCGGCCGCCGGAGCGGCGCCGCCCGCGCGCTGGGGCATCAGCCCCCTGGCCAAGGACGCCGTGCCCGCCCCGTTCTTCCTTCAGGGCTCCGGCTCGCACCGGGGGCAGCACGCGCTCTTCAAGACCAAGCTCGCCAGGGACTACCTCCCATTCGCCCAGTTTGTCACGGCCCTGCTGGAGGCCACCCCGGACGCGGAGATGGTGCGCCGTTACACCCCACGCCAGGAGTGGGCCCTGCCCTTCCTCATGCGGCGCACGTTGCATGACGCCCAGCGTGAGTATCTGCTGATCCTGGGGGCCGAGGTGACGGCCAAGGCCAAGGGCATGCGCGTAAGCGCCAAGGAATCCTACGACTTCGCGCCCTACTTCGTGTTCTGCGCGGAAAAAGACCCCGAGGGGGAATTCGGCAAACCGATCGGGGAGCGGGAGGTCGCCGCGCAGAAGTTCCACGAGCATTCGTTCAACGCCCCTGGGGTCGTGCGCACCGTCATGGACATGATAGACGGCGTGCGCTCCCACCTCGGGCTGCCCCCTCCCGCCTGATTCGGCTCCGCGCGCCTGCGGGGCGCCACGGCCGCCCCCACAGGTCGGAATTCTGCCAGCGCGCCCGCGGCCCGCTAGGGAATCAGCAGCACCTTGCCGGTGGTCTTGCGGCCTTCCAGGTCGTCATGCGCCTGCTTGGCCTGCGCCAGCGGATACGTGGCGCCGATGCGCACCTTGAGCGCGCGGGAAGTCACCAGGCCCATCACCGCCGCGGCGCGCTGCTCGAGCTCCTGGCGCGTGAAGATGTAGTGGCCCAGCGTGGGCCGCGTCACGAACAGCGAGCCTTTCTGGGCCAGGATGCCCAGATTGAACGGCGGCACCGGCCCGCTGGACTGGCCGTAGAGCACCATCATCCCGCGCCGCCGCAGCAGGTTCAGCCCCTTCTCGAAGGTGTCCTTGCCGACGGAGTCGTACACCACGTCCAGCCCGCGATCCCCCACGATGCGCTTGGCGGCCGCCTCGAAGTCCTCTTTGGTGTACAGCACGACATGGTCCGCCCCGGCTTCCCGGGCCAATTTGGCTTTGTCCTCGGTGGAGACGGTGGCGATGACGTTGGCGCCGATGCGCTTGGCCACCTGGATCAGCAGCAGCCCCACCCCGCCCGCCCCGGCGTGGATCAACGCCCAATCCCCGCGCTTGAGCGGGAAGGTGTCGTTGACCAGGTAGTGCGCCGTCATGCCCTGCAGCATGATCGATGCGGCAATCTGGAGATCCATCCCCAGCGGCACCTTCACCGCGCGGTCGGCCGGCAGCAGGGTGTATTCCGCGTAGGCGCCCATGACGCCCGTGTAGGCCACCTTTTCCCCGGCCCGGAAGCCCTCGACGCCCTCGCCCACGGCCTCCACCACGCCCGCGCCCTCGCTGCCGGGGGTGAACGGCAGCGGCAGGGGGTACAGCCCCGCGCGCTGGTACACGTCAATGAAGTTGAGGCCGATCGCCTCGTGCTTGACGAGCAGTTGGCCCTTGCCCGGCGTGGGCTTGGCGATTTCTTCCAGCTTCATGGCGTCGGACTTGCCGACCGCGGCAATGCGTATGGCCTTCATCGAGTCTCTCCGAAGATGAACTTGTGGGGACGGGGATGGGTTGATCGTTTCTCGAACAGCGCAGCGTAGCCCAGATGAATTGTCCAGGACAACCACCTTGTGGCCCGGCGCCCCAGCCTGCCCTCCACGCCACCCCCGGCTCCACTCCGGCCCCCAACTTTGGGGGGAAAGGAGGGAAGGTGGACTCGCGCGGAGGCGCGGGGGCGGTTCTGCCCCGCGGCATCCCCTGGGGAACAAAACCGGGGACGCCCGTGTTGACAGGGTGGCGGTGCCGTGAAATCCTCTCTGCCGGAGGGAGCGGCGGTCGCATCCCCCCGGCCCTGAGGGCGCCTGAAGCACGGTCCTAACCGATGTCCCTTGACAACGTTCCCGTGGAGAAGAGGATGAAGAAGCTATCCCTGCTGTTCGTTTCCCTGTTCATGATGGCGTCCCTGGCCCTTGCGAACCAATGCCCGGGCATCATGAAGAAGATTGACGCCGCCATGGCCAATGCCAAGGTGAGCCCGGCCCAGATGGAGGAAGTGAAGAAGCTGCGGGCGGAGGGCGAAGCCCTGCACAAGGCCGGCAAGCACCCGCAGTCCGTGGAAACGCTGAACAAGGCGATGAAGATCCTGGGCGCGTAGCCGGTCGCGGAAACAGGTCCGCCGCGCCACTGCCCTAACCCCTCTCCATCCCTCACCTGAAGGGTGGAGAGGGGAGAACTGCCGTTCCCAGCGCAAGCCTCAGCCTGCCCGTCCCCCCCTCTCCAGCCCGCCGCTAGGCGGGGTTGGAGAGGGGGCCGGGGGGTGAGGCTGGTCGCCTCCCGCGCTTCACCTTCCCTTTCCGGGCGGGGGGCGCCGCGCCGCATCGAAGAGCCGCCGCACGGCGTCCCGCGCCAGGGCGAAGGGGTCCTCCTCGCCGCGCAGCACCGCCTCCAGCAGGGGCTCCAGGGCGCGGCCGTCCGGCAGCGTTCCGTCCCGCGCCGCCGCCTCGGTGGCCGTCCGCAGCTCCTCCCGCAGCAGGTTCAGCAGGACGTGGCGCAGGCGCGCCTTGCGGATGCCCGCCTGGCCCTCCGCCCCCAGCCGGAAGCCGCGATGGTCGGCGATGGCCTGGGCCAACTCGGGCACGCCCGCCCCGCTTTGGCCGCGGGTCAGCAGCACCGGCGGCGCCCACCCGGCCAGGCGCGCCAGCTGGCGGTGGTGGACGGCGTCCTCCAAGTGGTGCTGGAGGGTCTCCGCCCCCGGCCGGTCGGCCTTGTTCACCACGACGATGTCGGCGATCTCCAGCAGCCCGGCCTTCTCCGCCTGGATGTCGTCGCCGGATTCCGGGACCAGCACCACCACGATGGTGTCGGCCGCCTGGGCGATGTCCAGCCCCACCTGGCCCACGCCGACCGACTCGATCAGCAGGCGCCCGTAGCCGAAGGCCTCCAGCAGCGCGGCCATCTCCTCCGTGCCGCGCGCCAGGCCGCCGGTCTGGCCGCGGGAGGCCGCGCTGCGGAAGAAGGCGGGCTTTTGCCCCGGCCGGGGCGCGGAATAGTCGAAGCGGATGCGGTCGCCCAGCAGGGCGCCGCCGCTGAAGGGGCTGGTGGGGTCCACGGCCAGCACGGCGACGTCGGCGCCTTCGCCCATCAGGTGGGCCGCCAGGTGGTTGACCAGCGTGCTCTTGCCCGCGCCCGGCGCGCCGGTGATCCCCACCCGATAGGCATGGGCCCCGCGCGCATACACCCGCGCCAGCAGGCTCCCGGCCTGGGGATGCTCGTCCTCCACCAGACTCAGCAGGCGGCTCAGGGCGCGGACCTCCCCGGCCAGGAACCTCTCCACCAGCGTGGGCGCGTTGGACATGCCGGGAGCCTAACGGCAGCGGCGCGGCAGGGCAAGGGGCGGGAGAGCGCCGCCGCCGCGCGGTTGACTCGCCCCGCCTTCCGCGCGAAACTGGCTGCGCTGAAACGCCCGCCTGTGCCGCTCCGCCCATGGCCCTGCCACCCGCGCCGCCTGGGACCGGAGCGGGGAGCGGCCCGCCGGCCCGACCGAGCCCCCTCATGCCGCTGAAGCTCCACTTCGACTGGGACGGGCCGCCCCCGGCGGGCGGGCGGGCGCTGGTGCTGCTGCACGGGTTCACCGGGGACACGACCACCTGGGAGCCGCTGCGGCCGGACCTGCGCCAGCACGGCGCCACGCTGGCCATTGACCTGCCGGGCCATGGGCGCTCGCCCGCCCCGCGCGCCGCCGCGCCCTACGCCATGGCCGCCTGCGTGGAGCAGGTCACGGACGTGCTGGAGGGGCTGGGCATCGGCGCCGCCTGGTGGGTGGGGTATTCGCTGGGCGGGCGGGTGGCGCTCCAGGTCGCCGCGCGGCGGCCGGAGCGCGTCCAGGGCCTGGTGCTGGTCTCCGCCGCGGCGGGCCTGGCCGACCCCGCCCAGCGCGCCGCGCGGGTGGCGCAGGACGAGGCGCTGGCCCGCCGCATCGAGGAGCGGGGCGTGGCGGCGTTCGTGGAGGAATGGCTGGCGCGGCCGCTCTTCGCGGGTCTGCGGGCGCTGCCGCCCGCCGCCCGGGCCGCCCAGCGCGCCCAGCGCCTGCGCAACCGCGCCTGGGGCCTGGCCAACTCCCTGCGCGGGATGGGCGCCGGGGCGATGGAGCCGCTGTGGGACGCCCTGCCCGGCATCGCCGCGCCCGCCCTGCTGCTGGCCGGGGAGGACGACCCCAAGTTCGCGCGGCTGGCCGGGGAGATGCGGGCGTTGCTGCCCGCCGGGCGCTGCCGCATCCTGCCCGGCTGCGGCCACAGCCTGCACGTCACCCACCCGGAGCCGTTCCTGGAGGCGGTGGCGGAGTTCCTGTCCGCGCACCCGTAGCCGGGCCTGGCCGGTTGCGGAAAGACACCCGCGGAGCGCGATTGCCGGAGCACGGGACGGTTGCGCCGCGCGCGCGCCTCTACCTCCGGCCAGGCGCCAGCCCTCCGGCGCGAATCCATTTGCCCGGGACGACCTGCAAGCGCGGCTACATCAGCCCTTGATAGGCGCCCCCGTCAATCTCGATGTTGGTGCCCGTGATGAACCCGGCGCGGTCGGAGCACAGGAAGGCGACCATCCCGGCCAACTCCTCCGGGCGCCCCAGGCGCTGCATGGGGTTGTTCTTGGCTTGCAGCTCCAGCGCCTGCTCGTAGGGGATGCCCTCCTGCTGGGCGCGGGTGTGGGCGGTCTGGCGCACGCGGTCGGTGTCGTGCGTGCCAGGCAGCACGGCGTTGAGGGTGACGCCGGTGGGGGCGACCTCCCGCGCCACGGTCTTCATGAAGCCCGCCAGGGCCGTGCGCGCGGTGTTGGAGAGCAGGATAAAGGGGATGGGCTGCTTGACGGCGATGGAGGTGATGTACACGATCCGCCCCCAGCGCTTCTGCTGCATGGCCGGCATCACGCCGTAGGTGAGGCGGATCGAGCTCAGGGCCGAGAGCTCGAAGGCCGGCACGAACTGCTCGATCTGGGTGGAGGCGAAGTTGCCCGGCGGCGGCCCGCCCGCGTTGGCCACCAGGATCTCCGGGTCGCCCACCTTGGCCCGCACCTCCGCCAGCAGGCGGCCGATGTCGGCCTCCTTGGACATGTCCGCCACGAAGGGTGTGACGGGGTGGCCGCTCTGGGCGGAGATCTCCTTGGCCGCGCGTTCCACGTCCGCGGCGGTGCGGCTGCAAATCGCCAGCCGGCAGCCCGCCAGGGACAGTTCCTCCGCGCAGGCGCGGCCCAGGCCCTTGGTGGCCGCGGTCACCAGCGCGATCCTGCCCTTGATCTTCAAGTCCATGTCCGCTCCGTTGCTGCTATGGGTTGGGGCCGCCCGCGCGGCCCATGAAGCCGCCCCCCGCAGGCGAGCGGGTTGCGGAACCAGCTCTCCCGAGACCTCTCCTCCGCCCTGCGGGCACCCCCTCCCCCGAGACCTCTCCCCCGCCCTGCGTGTGCGGGGACACATGGTCTGCACACTACCGGGAAGTGGCGGGGCAAGGTGGGATTTCACGGGGCGGGCAACCGCATCAAACACTTGGACGTCGAGCGGCGCGGGCGGCAGCGGTATCATTATGGTTTGCGTAATTCATGTCAGGACATCAGGAATGCCACTTGGACCGCGCAGTGGGCTGGGCGCGCAACCGGCGTTGCAGCCGAATTGCAAAGGGCTACAAACGGTGACCGAGCCAGAGCACACGGCCGATGATCGCGACGCGGTGGACAGGCGCCGGCCAGTGGAAGGTGAACGGCTCGTAGGCGGGATTGTCGCTGGCCGCCCTGACCTGATTATCCGGGAGCCGTTGTAGGCGCTTCACGAGTAGAGAAGCATCAATCCGCACCACATAGACGCCTTCGCGCGAGGGATCGGTAGCCGCCCGGTCAATCAGGACCGCGTCGCCGTCGGAAAGCGTCGGCTCCATTGATTCGCCCTCGACCAGCAACACGGCCAGGCCCGCGACGTTGGCCCGCAAGTCCTGCTTGAGCCAGGCCGTGCGGAAGGCCAGGAACGCGGCCACTCCCTCCTCTTGAATATCCGACCCCGCACCGGCCGAGGCCTGTGCTGCATAGAGCGGAATCTGGCTGTACTCCTCAGCTGATGGCGTTACTGCCTCGTCCGCTCGCATAGGGCCTTCGCCGGTCGCGAGCCATTCCAGTGCCATTCCTGTTGTCTTAGCCAAACGTACCAGTGCAATCAATGAGGGGACGCCATCTCCTTTTAGATAACGGTAGAGTTGCGCCTCCGAAATTCCCATCACCAAGGCCGCCGTCTTCCTATCACCGACGATAGCGGAAACCTGACCCAACCGTTTTTCAAGTTCAAGGTCGGCGGTTGAAAGCTCTGTTTTCAACTCTATCTGTTTTTTCATGTATAGGATTCGTTAATCATATCAATCATAATGAAATAAAAATCCGACGGCTTTGGCAAATGCGAGTTGAAAGTCGCAGTTTTGTTGACATGGTCTCATGTGCGCGAGTATGTTCATAGCGCAAAGGTTAATGAACACCGCGCCGCAGGAGCGACGCGCATCACCGCACGGACGCCATGACGCGAAAAGCACGGCAGGGCTGGCACAAGGAAGACATCAAAGCCGAGTTGCGCAAGCGCGGTTGGAGCTTTGCGCGCCTCGGGCGGCTGTATAACTACCGGCAACCCGGTCAGCCGCGGCACGTATTGCGGCAACGCTGGCCCGCGATGGAGAAGGTGATCGCGGACATCCTGGAAGTCCAACCCGCGACGATCTGGCCCGACCGGTACAAGGCGGATGGGACGCCCATCGGCACCGGCATCCGCCGCACTCCTACTTTTACCACAAGCGCCAAAAGCGACAATGGCAAAGAACGGGGGGCCGCATAGACATGACGGACGCGAGCGGCAGCTTTCTATTTTTGAGGTGCCCCGGCCCCCTGACCTAGTCGGCGGCGCCCTGGCCTTTGGGGCGGAGTTGCGGGGCACCCTGACCGCTGCATTGAAGGCAGCTCGTGGGAGTCGGTTCGAGGTGGCGGCAAGAATGTCTGAGTTGCTGGGCTTGGAGGTGACGAAGCACCAGTTGGACAGTTGGACGGCGGAGAGCCGGGAAGGCTGGAGATTCCCATTCGAGTACGCGGCCGCGTTCGAGGCGGCTTGCGAGACCTACGCGCTGTCGGAACTGCTGGCCCGCAAACGCGGCTGCACGGTGCTGATCGGGGAGGAGGCGGTGATGGCGGAATGGGGACGGCTGGAAAGGATGGAAACCGAGATCAAGGCCCGCAAGAGGGCGCTCCGGGCGCGGATGGGGGGACGATGAAGGCTAAACACCGAAAGGGTCCGGGTCATCAAACGGCCATAACGGGGGAGCGTCCTGGAGCGATCCCCAATAGGCCCGTGCCGCCCCCGGCAGTCATTCTCCGGTAGCTTCCACCCGGGTGGAGGCCGTGCCGGTCAATCAGCGTCAACAGGCGCTCGGCTCTCCTGGCAAAATGGAGTGCGCACAGAAGCAGAAGCGCGCGCCGCTTATCATCGCGGAATGAAGCTCGGCTTCGCCGTTCAGCGGGCGTGGCTCCGATATACGCAAAAAGTTCATCTTGTTCCCCGAACTGGAAATCAAGCAGACCGTCAAGTCCTAGTTCCGCGCAAATTGCGCGGAGTGTGGATTCGTCTTCTTGGGCCAGGTCTTCCAGCAGTTCTCCGGCGTGTTGCGCGGCGGCTGCGGCGTATGAGGACATCGGCATCGGAGGGCCTCCGGTGATGGGTGGAAAACGCGTACACCTTTCTACCACGCCAGAAGCCCTCCGCCCATCCGGCGGGGCCAAGGACTGGTACTCCGCCCGCGAGCTCGCCGGCTTGCCGGGCCTCCCCGGTACGGAACGGCGCGTAGTTTCGAGGGCGGCCAATGAGGACTTGCCGTCCCGCCCCCGCGCAGGCCGCGGCGGCGGCAAGGAGTACGCCCTGGCGTCACTGCCAGGGCTCACACAACGCGCATTGCTGATGCGAGGGGCGGACGCCACGGAGGCGACCCCGGCCACGGACGGCCCCGCCAAGGAGGGCGGGCATCGGCTCCCCCAATGGGGCCGCTACGAGCGGCTCCCGGACAAGACGAAGGCCGAGGCAACGCTACGCCTCAACGCATTGGTGGCGGTCGAGCAACTCACCGGAACGGGTACCTCACGCATGGACGCCTACGCACAAGTCGCCGCGCAATACGACGCCGACCCGGCCACCCTGCGGCGCTGGGCCGCGCACGTCCGGCACGTCCCGCGTGCGGACTGGCTCCCAGCTTTGGCGCCGGGCTACCTGGGCCGCACGGCCACGGCCGATTGCAGCGTCGAGGCATGGGACTTCTTCAAGGGGGACTACCTGAGGTTGGAAGCGCCGGGCGCGGCGGCTTGTTACGGCCGCCTCAAACGCGCGGCGGCGGAGCACGGCTGGACGGTGCCCTCCCTGCGCACCATCGAGCGGCGCATCCGGCGGGAGATTCCCAAGCAGGCGCGCGTGCTCGCCCGGCACGGGGCCGAGGCGCTGGGGCGCCTGTTCCTGGCGCAGGAGCGGGACAAGACAGCCCTACATGCCCTCGAATGCACGAATGCCGACGGCCACAAGTTTGACGTGTTCGTGCGCTTCCCCGGCGGCACGGTGGGGCGCCCCTGCTTGCTGGCGTGGCAAGACGTGCACTCGGGGATGATCGTCTCTTGGCGCGTGGACAAGACCGAGTCGGCGGAGTTGGTGCGGCTGGCCTTCGGCGATCTCGTGGAGCGCTACGGCATCCCCGCCTCCGCGCACTTGGACAACGGGCGCGGCTTCGCCAGCAAGTGGGTCACCGGCGGGATGAAGTGGCGGCACCGCTTCAAGGTGAAGGCCGAGGAGCCCAAGGGCGTCCTGACCGCGCTGGGCGTCACGGTGCATTGGGCGACGCCCTACCACGGCCAGGCCAAGCCCATCGAGCGAGCCTTCAAGGACTTGTGCGAGACCATTGCCAAGCACCCGGCCAACTCCGGCGCGTACACGGGCAACAAGCCTGAAGCCAAGCCGGAGGACTACGGCTCCCGCGCGGTGCCGCTGGCGGACTTCCTCAAGACGGTCGAGAGCGAGATCAACGCGCACAACACGCGCCAGGGGCGGCGCTCCAAGGTCTGCCAGGGGCGCTCCTTCGCGGAGATGTTCGCGGAGTCCTACGCCCAGGCGCCCATCCGCAAGGCGACCGCCGAGCAGCGGCGGCTGTGGCTGCTGGCGGCCGAGGGCCTGCGGGCGCAGAACCCTAGCGGCCACGTGATGCTGCTGGGTAACCGCTACTGGCACGAGGCGCTGGTGCCCTATGCGGGGCAGCCCGTCGTGGTGCGCTTCGATCCCCAGCGCGTGCAGGAGCCGGTGCACGTGTACGCCGCGGACGGCCGCTACGTCTGTCATGCCGAGTGCCAGGCGGCGGTAGGGTTCGCGGATATTGCGGCCGCCCGCGAGCACGCCAAGGCCAAGGGGAACTTCCGGCGCGCCACCAAAGCCGCCCTGGCGGCCGAGCGCAAGCTCGCGGCGTCGGACGTGGCGGCGCAGTTGCCGGACGTGGAAGCACCGGAGGTGCCGGGCGCGAAGGTTGTGCGGCTGGACTTCGGGCGGATGGCCCTCATGGAGGCGCCGGCCGAGGACGCGAACGACGCGGCGTTCGGCCGGGCCGTCGCGATGCTGGAGCAAGGGCGGCGGCAGGGCGGGGGCGAGTAGGAAGGCCCCGGTGTGAACGGTGACGCGCTTACACCGGGTAACGGATGAATCTACATCCACAACCACCTGCAAGAGGAGAATACCTATGGAAGCACTGGAAAACAAGCTGGGGCAGGCGGCGCTCAAGCAAGGCGACGTCGTGGGCCAAGTCCTGGCCCTGGTGAAAAACGGGGCGCTGACCCAAAGCGAGATTGCCAAGGAGAGCGGCGTATCGCCCACCGCGCTCTCGCGCTGGCTGATCGGGCAGTACCAGGGCGACAACGACAAGATCAACGATGCGCTCGCGAAGTGGCTGGACGCGCGGGCGCGGCAGACCGGTTTCCTCCTGCCGGAGGAAGCGGGGTTCGTCGAAACGCGCACGGCGGAGCGGATCATCAAGGCGCTCGGGTACGCGCAGATGGCGCCTGACCTGGCGGTGATCTACGGCGCCGCCGGCCTGGGCAAGACGCGCACCCTGCGGCATTACGGGCAGACCCGCAACAACGTCTGGATCGCGACGATCTCCCCGGCGACCGCCACCACGGCGGCCTGCCTGGGGCAACTCTGCCGCGCCACGGGCATCCGCGGCACGCGCGGAAAGTCCGCCGGCGAGCTGCGCCAGTCCATCGCGGACAAGATCCGGGAGACGCGCGGCCTGCTCGTGGTGGACGAGGCGCAGCACTTGTCCCTGGCCGCCCTCGAAACGATTCGCTCCATCCATGACGAAACGGAAATCGGGCTGGCCCTTTGCGGCAACGAGCAAGTCTATTCCCGCCTCACCGGCAACGGCCACGGCGCGCTGTTCGCGCAATTATTCTCCCGCATCGGCAAGCGCGTCGCGTTGAGCCGGACGCACGAAAGCGACGTGGAGGGAATCGCCGCGGCCTATGGGGTCACGGAGACCAAGGCCGTCGCGGAATTGCAGCGCATCGCGCGGGCGCCCGGCGCCCTCCGGGGCGTGGTGAAGGCCCTGCGCCTGGCGGCGATGCTCGCCACTGGAGACCGGCAAGAACTGGCGGTCGCCCACATCAACGCAGCCTGGAAAGAACTGGGAGGTGTCCAATGACCACGCAAGACGTGAAGCGCTGTCCCAACCCGCAATGCGCGCGCGAGCTGCGCCACTATCCCCGGCAGGGGACCTACTTCTGCCCGGACTGCCACTTCCTCTGGCCGGCGACCTATGTGCGTCGCTTTCCCGGGATGTTCCACCGGGAGCCGTTCGCCAGCCTGCCGGGGCAGCACCCGGACAGCGGCTTCGAGGCCCAGGACTTGCCCGGAGCGCCCCGATGATCCCCCTCGGCACGGATTCCCAGCGCCTCCGGCAAGCCTACGGCGACTTGGGCCTGGTGAGCTGGGGCGGCGCGGCCTTGCGCCGGCGGCTGTGGTGGCGGCGGCGCGTGATCGGCGTCCGCCACGCCATCGCCCAGGCTGTCCGGTGGACGCTGGGGAAAGCATGAATTCCCCAGCGCAACCCGGCGGCGCGGACCGCTCCGTTCCCCAGCGCGTATTGAACGCGCTGGAGGGCGCCAAGACCGAGAGCCTCGGGCTTTCCTGTCGCGCCTTGTCACTTGCGGTGGGCGCTCCGGGGCGCGAGGTGCGTTACGCGGTGACCGCATTGCGCGAGGGCGGAGTGCCGATCTGCGGGACGCCCAGGACGGGATACTTCATCGCGCGCACGGCGGAGGAGTTGGCCGAGACGCTGAACTTCCTCCGCGCGCGGGCGATGCACTCCCTCAAGATCGAGGCGGGGCTGCGGCGCATGTCCCTTCCGCAACTGCTCGGCCAGATGCAGATGGAATGGGAAAACAACTACGGCGACCCCGGTAACCTTTTCTAGGAGCCAAGGATGGCGGCGAAATCAAAGCGCGTGAAGCAGGCGGCCGCGGAGTACCCCATGCCGCAGACCAAGGAGCAGACGGTGGAGGCCATCGCCGAGATCGGGCGGCGCCAGCGCGAGCGGCAGCGGATCGAGGCCGCCATGAACGACGAGCTGGCGGCCGTGAAGGAGCGCCACGAGACCCAAGCCGCGCCCCACAAGGACGCCATCCAGGCGCTGTCCCAGGGGGTGCAGACCTGGTGCGAGGCGCACCGGGACGAGCTGACGCAGGGCGGCAAGGTGAAGACGGCGGCCCTGCCCAGCGGGGAAGTGCGCTGGCGCCTGCGCCCGCCGTCCGTCGCGATCCGCGGCGCGGACGTGGTGATCGAGACCCTGCGCAAGCTGGGCCTGGGCCGCTTCATTCGCACCAAGGACGAGATCAACAAGGAGGCGATCCTGGCCGACATGGACGCGGTGCAAGGCGTGAAGGGCATCGCGATCTCCCAGGGAGAGGACTTCGTGATTGTCCCCTTCGAGACGGAACTGGAGGAGGTGGCGTGAGCCGGACCGCTCGCCCCTGTGTTCGTAAACCCGCCGGCTCCCTGCAAGGGCGGCGGGGATGGGGATACCGCAATGGGCTCATGACCCGCTGGACGGGTTCGACTCCCGGCCGGGGCGGGGCGGTTCCAACGGAGGGGCCATGAAACGACTGGAACACGTGCTGCTCAAGTTGTTGGTCTCCGCCGCGCTCGCGGCGTGGCTGGTGCTGGCGCTCGCGGCGTGCGCCCTGGCGTGGTGGTGGGAGGCAATCCGATGGGAGAAGAAATGACCGCGCGGAACATTCCCCGGCCCAATCCGCCCGCGCGGCGCGTCGTGGTCAGCGACGGGCCGCCCTGCGAGCGGTGCGGCGCCCCGACCCTGCTGGAAGAGCGGCGGGAGCATGACCGCCGGGAGGGCGATGCCTTTTTCCCAGGGATGCGCTGGTCGTACTGGGTACACACGAACGACGGCACGTCCGCCCGCTGGTACTGCGAGCGGCCCTGGAAGGGAGCGCGCCCATGAGCGCACCCAAGCCCGACGGGGCGCGGAGCCGGATGCTGGCGCGCGTCCATATCGCCAAGACGCGGATCGGCATGGACGAGGACACTTACCGCGCCATGCTGGTCAACAGCTTCGGCGCGGATTCGGCGGGGAAGCTCAACCCGGACGTGCTGCGCCAGTTGATGCAGGTTTTGGAGCGCGAGGCGCGGCAGAAAGCGCGCGCGCCGTATCCGGGCCGCCCGCGAAACATCGAGGCGAGCGGCGAGGACGAGAGCAGCCGCAGCCGCCAGTTGCGCAAGATCGAGGCGCTGCTGGCCGAAGCCAACCTGCCCTGGGCCTATGCGGACGGGATCGCGCGGCGCGTCTGCAAGACGGACAAGGCCGCCTGGGTGGAGACGGGCGACCTGCACAAGATCATCGCGGCGCTGGTGAAGCACGCGCAACGCAACGGGAGGAGGACTCGGTGAAACAAGGGCAGGGTCAACGTCAAGCGCAGGTGCTGGCGGCCGTCAAGGCGCTTGGGCAAAGCCACCTGCGGGATATCGCCCAGGAATGCGGAATCCCCGCACACGTCGCAACGTGCACGCTCCACCGGCTGGTTGTTCAGGGGCGGGTGACCCGGCTCGGCCGCGGCCTCTACGAGACGGCAACTCCAAGCCAAGCGGCGGAAGTACACCGCTTGGCGGGCCTGCGGCGCGCGGAGCGGCCGGAGGCCGTGGACGTAACGGCGCTCGCCAATGTCGTGCGGATCGTGCGGGCCATGCGCGACCACTACCTGCGCAAGGCGCAGGTGGAGGCGACCTCTCTGTTTAACAATATCGCCGTCCGCCTCGAATTGTCCGCCTTGCACGCCGATCAGGCGCTGCAAAAGGTGCGGGAGCTTGGGACATGACTGCCGACAAGCGCGAGACCCAACGCGAGGAGCTGCGCCGGACGGCGTGCCGGGCGATCCGCCGCTTCCACCGGCGCTGGCGCACGGCCGACCTATCGGACGGCCTCACGTCGCCGCTTGCCGTTGGCTTTGCCTGGGAATTGTTGGGGAGCGAATTGCGGGAGGTCTGCAAGCAGCTAGGCGCCTTGATTCCCGAGGAATCGCAGCGCGGTGGGCCGAGGTGATAATATGAGTACAAAATTCTACTTCCGCTGCGACCGCCTGCTGGCCACGTTGTCGGTCGCCCTCTGCCACTCCAACCGCGAGGAGTCCCATGCGCGGCGGGCGGGCGGAGGCCCGGAGGGTCAGAGCAATGTCCAATGGATGGCCTGCCGCGAGTGCCCGCTCGCCGCGCAAGTGGACGCGGGTCAGGTGCCGCTGCTGACGGCGGAGGAGGTGCGGCGGGGGCTGGGGCTGCAACTCGCCCGGAGCGTGGGATGAGCAACCGCAAACGGTATGTGGGCGCGACTCGATTCGAGATGGTCGCCACGAGACTCAAGTTCGCGTTGGGGATCGCGACAGACAGGGAACTCGCGATGCGGTTGAAAATGTCGCAGAACGCGTTCGCAAATCGCAAAGCATCCGGCTCCATCCCGTATACGCATATCTTCGCGGTTTGTGAGGCCGCGGAACTCGACCTGAATTTAATCTTTGCCGAAGGCAACTCGCCGCAGCGTGCTGTATTCCCTTGCGGGCAATCCCCCGGCAGGAAGAAATGATCGAGCAACTGAGCTTCCTGGAAGGTGCGCCCGGCCCGGTGAAGCCGCGCCGCGCGGCCGGGGGCCGGCTGTCGGCGGACGACTTCGCCGGCGTGCGGCCGCGCGACCTGCCGGAGTCGCTGC
>Ga0315281_10002287_pt1 | contig 28414 bp, 31 predicted proteins | sample YL17G07_0_MG_FD_204540 | JGI IMG/M metagenome (GOLD analysis project Ga0315281, IMG submission 204540) | Sediment microbial communities from Yellowstone Lake, YNP, Wyoming, USA - YL17G07_0 | ecosystem: Environmental > Aquatic > Freshwater > Lake > Sediment | place: USA: Wyoming | collected...
CTGCGGGCACGTCCTGGCGTTGCGATGCAATATCACCGTCCGACCTCCTTGGAGTCGCTGATGGCCTTCACAACCACCAGCCTCCAAGGCAGGTCGGACGAACAACGCTCCTGGGACTTACACCTAGAGCAGGATCTCTGCGGCCGTCTCGTGCGCGCAGCCGCGGCTGCGGACGAGTGCGACGGCGAGATGCAGATCCGCGTCGCTTGCCGCGAGGCGCTCGGCGAGGGAGAGGGGATAGCCGGCCTCGATCAGCACGTGCAGCCGCCAGCTCTCGACTTTCGAGCTTTCGCTGGTCTCGTGGAGTGCGATCTCTGTCATCTCGCTCATGGTTCCCGTGGTTCGTGCTCCCTACGACGAACCCTCCCGCGATTTGTTGGTGTAAACGGGCCGGTCCCGGTAAAGCTTCTATGAAGGGCCGCGGAGGGCGCCCGTCGCGTCGAAGCGGCGGACGAGCTCCTGCAGGCGCGCCTCGAGCACGGCGCGCTCCGCCTCGGCGTCGGCGGCGAGATCCTCGAGCCGCCTGCGCACGTCGGCTTCGAGCTCGGCGACGCGCCCGTCGAGCGCCCCCATCCATTCGTCTCTCTGCCGCTCGAGCGCGTTGGTCGCGTCGGTGAGCCGTCGCTCGAGCCGCTGTGCGCCCGCGTCGCCGACGTGCGCGAGCCGCTCGGCGAGCACGGCCTCCGCTTCGCGTGCGAACACCTCGACCGAGCGGTCGAGCTCGCGCGAGAGCCGCTGCGCCGCGTGCTCGCGGCCGGACTTCACGAGCGCGGCCATCTGCGCCGCTGCTTCGTCGGAGTACGTCGTCGTTGCGCGCTGCACGATCCGCTCCATCTGCTCGATCTGGCGGCGCTGCACGTCCTCGAAGCCGGCGCGGATGCGCTGCGCGGCCTCGAGCTCCTCGCGTTCGATGCGCTCGAGCAGCTCCTTCTCGCGCCGGCGCAGGCGCTCGTCGAGCTCGTGGAGCGCGCGCCGCCGGTCGGCCGCGTGCGTGTCGAGCTCCACGCGAGCCACCGCGAGCGCTTCCTCGAGCGCCTTCTCCACCTCCGCGCGCATGCGCGTGAGCGCGGAGCGCTGCTCGTCGCTCTCGGCCGTGAGCCGGTCGGCGTCGGAGGCGAGCCGCGCCTCGACGTCGGCGAGCAGGCGTTTCTGGTGCTGGGTGAGCTCGGCGATGCGCGCCTTCGTCGCCTCGGCCGCGCGGTCGAGGTCCTGGGCCCACGACGCGAGCCGCTGCTCGACCTGCGCCTGCGTCGACGTGAGCGACTCGTTCAGCGAGGCGACGACGTCCCGCTCGCGATCGGCGAACTCCTTGCGGCGCTCCTCCGCGATCTTGCGCTCTTCCTCGGCGAGCAGCGAGACGGAGTCGGCCCGGGCGCGGGCGAGCGTCCGTTCGAGCTCTTCGGCGCGGTCGGCGGCTTCCTGGTCGACCAGCGCGTGCAGCTTCGCCTGCGCGTCGCGCAGGCGATCCTCGATCGTCTCCGCCCGGCGGAGCGCGCTCCGCAGCAGGAGGGAGGCCCATGCGGCGACGGCGCTCCCGGTGAGGGCGGCGGCCGAGAGGGCGAGCTCGCGCTCCTGCTTCAGCGCGACGTAGACCCAGGCGGTCACGGCTCCGGCCGAGACGAGCGCGGCGAGGATGCCGAGCACGAGCCTGCCGACGGCGCGCACGGCGCCGGCGGCGAGCGTCAGGGCGGCGAGGACGACGCCCGCGGCGGCGGCGATCTCGAACGCGGTCGTCAGGGACACCGGTCGCATGCTACGCGGCGCTTCAGCCGACGCGCCCGAGTAGCAGGGCGCCGGCGAGGATGGGCAGCGCCGCAGAGAGCAGCCGCAGCGCGGTCTCGGGCGCCCGGAGGAGCAGCTCGGCGTCGGCCGGCAGCTCCCCGCCCGCGCGCCGGACGCGCCGCGCCTCGGTCGAGAGGCGTCGCTGCGCGAGGCTCGTGAGGAACGCGAAGGCGGCGGCCGCGACCGCCTCGGCGCGGATCCGTTCCGCGGAGGCGAAGTAGCCCGTCAGCACGGGAAAGGCGCCCCAGGCGCCCGCGAACCAGACGTCGGTGTGCAGCGCGCCGCCGAGCAGCTCGACGTTGTACGCGACGACGACGAGACCTCCGAACACGACGAACGCCAGGAGCCAGAGCGTCGACCGGGTCGCGACGACCACGCCGATCGCGCAGGCGGCGCCGATCGAGAGCCCGGCGAGCGCGACGAGCACGCCGCCGGGAATGTGGGTGCGCAACGGGCGTCCCTGGAGCTCGTCGAGCGCGTGCGCGCCCACGCCCAGTGCGAGCAGGAACGCGAGCGTCGTCCAGCCGAGCAGCCCCCACTGCATCCGCGGCGCGAGCGCGGCGCCGAGGGCGACGTACGAGAGATGCCACAGCGTGTACGGCGGGTGCAGCAGCGTCACGTAGTCGCGCCAGCCGCCCGGTCGCAGCGCGTAGAACGCCGGACGGGCGGCACCGTTCACGTGCGGGTGCCCCAGACGACGACTCCGCCGCCGAGGCTGAGCCGGCGGCAGTGGACGTCTGCGATGCCGGCGTCGCGCCAGAGGTCGAGTTGCGCGCCGAGCGGCAGCTGCTCGTAGAAGCGGCGGATGCTCGGGCCGAGGAAGCTCCCGACCTCGCGCCAGCCGGGCGAGAGGAGCGCGCCCGCGAGCGGCAGCCCGACGCGCACGTAGAGCTCCCAGGGCGGCCGCCAGACGCCGCGCGGCAGGCCGAACTCCAGCATCGCGACCGTTCCGCCGGGTCTCACGACGCGCGTGAGCTCGCGCAGCGTCGCCGCGGGATCGTCGACGTAGCGCAGGAGATACGTGAACGTGAGCGCGTCGAACTCGGCGTCGGCGAACGGCAGGGCCTCGGCGCGCCCCTCGCGCAGCTCGACCTGCGAGGCGAGGCCGGCGCGTTCGACGCGGGCGCGTCCCGCGGCGAGCATCTCGGCGCTCTGGTCGACGCCGACGATCGTCCGTCCGCGCGCCGCCCGTGCGAGCGCGATCGAGACGGCGGCCGTGCCGCTCGCGACGTCGAGCACCCGCGTCGCCTCGGCCGGGATCTGCGAGACGAGGAACGCGCGCCAGCGCGGGTCCTGCCTGAACGAGAGGAGCCGTGCGTAGCGGTCGTAGGTCGGGCCGAGCGGCGCGAAGAGCTCGCGCGCGTGCTGCGTCCTCGTCGAGGCGGCCACGGGCACCGAGTCTATGCTGGCGTTCGTGGCGCTGAGCGACGATCTCGACCGCATCGCCGCGGTCGCGTCGACGTTCGCCGCCCCCGGTGAGCGCGTCACCGGCATTCTCGCCGCCGAGCCGTTCGGCGCGGGCCGCGTGTATCTCTGCGCGTACGAGTCGGACGGCGGCGAGCACGCGTGGCTCGCGCTCGACGATCTCGGCGCGCCGGTCGAGAGCCGCCGCCTCGTCCACGACGTCGCGTCGCTCGCGGCGCTGTGCGAGGTCGCGGACGAGACGGCCGGCGGCGGCGACGTGGCCGAGCTTCGCGCGACCCTCGCCGACCTGCGCGAGCGCGAGGCCCCGGAGGGGATCGAGGAGGCGGAGCAGGCGGCGCTCGCGCTCGAGCAGGCGCTCCTGCCCGAGCCTCGGCTCGCGACGACCGCCTATCTCGACGAGCTCGGCGTCGCGTCGCGCCGGCTCGAGCGCGCGCTCGGCGAGGACTCGGGCTCGCCGTTCGCGGTCGCGCTCCAGCAGTCGCTGCCCGCGGTCGAGGAGCTCGCCGCCGAGGTCGAGCGGCGGCACAAGGGGCCTCTCGCATAGAATTGGAGCATGGAAGGCGGCGGACTGGGATTTCCCTTCGGCGGCGACCCCGAGGACCTGATGCGGGGCCTGCGCGAGTTCGCCGAGCAGCAGGCCGAGACCGTGCAGGAGGCGCAGCGCGAGCAGTTCGCGACGCTGACGCTGAACACCGCCGTCGAGCTGACGGCCGCGGCGCTCGCCCAGATCGAGCCCCAGGGCGGCGTCGACGAGCAGGCGATCGCGCTCCGCGACGCCATGCGGCTGCTCTTCCCCGAGGCGGTGGCGCTCGTGAGCGCCGCACGCCAGGGCTTCATGCGCGAGTCCTAGACGCCCTTGCGCCGCGCGTGACGCTGCTCGACCGAGCCATCGTCCGTCTGCTGCCCGCCGTTCCGAGGACGGTCGTGCAGCTCTTCTCGGCGCGCTACATCGCGGGGGCCACGCGCGGCGACGCGGTGCGCGTCGTGACGCAGCTGAACGCCGAGGGGAAGCTCGCGACGATCGACGTGCTCGGCGAGGAGGTCACGCGCAAAGAGGAAGCGCGGGCGATCGCGCAGGCCTACCGCGACGTCTTCGACGAGATCGCGCGCGAGGGGCTCGACTCGAACGTCAGCGTCAAGGTCACCGCGCTCGGGCTCGGACTCTCGTACGACACGTGCCGCACGAACCTCGAGGACGTCGTGCGGCAGGCGGCGGAGCACCACAACTTCGTGCGCATCGACATGGAGGACTCCTCGGCGACCGACGACACGCTGCGGCTCTATCGCGAGCTGCGCGAGGCCGGCCACGAGAATGTCGGCGTCGCGCTGCAGGCCACCCTGCGCCGCACGCTCGCCGACATCCATGCGCTCGCAGACCTGCGGCCGAACGTGCGGCTCTGCAAGGGCATCTACGTCGAGCCGCCGTCGATCGCGTTCACCGATCCGGATGCGAAGCGCGCCAACTTCGTCCGCTGTCTCGACGCGCTTCTCGACGTGCGCGCATACGTCGGCGTTGCGACGCACGACGAATGGCTGATCGGGCAGGCGCTGCGCATCGTCGAAGAACGCGGCCTCGAGCGTGAGGACTACGAGCTCCAGATGCTGCTCGGCGTGCGCGAGCAGCGCGCGGGCGAGCTCGTCGCCGCCGGCCACCGGCTGCGCGTGTACGTCCCCTTCGGGGAGCAGTGGTATGCGTACTCGCTGCGCCGGCTCCAGGAGAACCCGGCGATGGCGGGCACGATCGCGCGCGCGACCGCCGGACGCGTGCTCGGCCGCTCGACGTGACGTCCGCCTGAGGCAGACGTTGGGGGCGTGTCCACCCTGAGCGGGCTCGTCGCGGCGCTGCTCGGGCGGCTCCGCCTCGAGCGAGAGCACACTGGCGCAGGCAAGAGAGGCAGATCCGATCGTCGGCGAGAGAATCTCTCGGCTTGCGCGGGGCGTTACCATCAGCGCATGCGCAGCTTGGTCATCCTCCTCGGAGTGATGGTCATTGCCGTTGACCTGGCGCACGTGGCGACGCCGGCGGTTCCAACCTGCGGCGCCGCGAGTTCGCGGGCGAGCCTGGCGTCCTACATGGTCGCGTTCAACAACGGTCGATTCGTCAGCCTGGACGCAGCGTTCGCGCCGTCGCCGACGTTCCAGTGGTACTCGATCGCGCCTCCGAAGGGCCGCACCGAAGGCGCATCGAGTAACCGATCGACGCTGCTCGCGTACTTCCGGGCGCGGCATGAGCAGCACGAGAAGCTCCGCATCCTCACATTCCGCTACTCCTCGACCCAAGCGCGCGACGGCGCCCTGGTCGCCAATTTCAACGGCGATCTGTACCGGCGCGCTGATGATCTACGCGCAGGCCGACGACATTACAAGGGCGCGCTCAGATGCTCGGAAGGCACTCAGCAGCTCATCGTCATCAGCATCGGCGGACCGCTCTGAGCGACCGCGTTCCGGGTGACACTCCCGAAGACTGGCCGAGCCGACTCTCTGCTCTCTCGAGTCACCGCGCCTCGGTGCAGTGATGGAGCGCACCGAAGTCGCCGTAGAGGAGCTCCGTCCAGCGAGCGAGCGCCGGCGGCAGGTCGCCGTCGATCGCAAAGGCGAGGTCGATGTCGGACCACTCGTCGCCACCGCCTGCGACGCACGAGCCGGTGATCGCCGCGGCCGTGACGGAAGAGTCGAGGCCGGCACGCTCGAGCAGGCGCTCCCGAGTGCGGTCGCGTTCCTCGGGCGTGAACATCGCTCGCTACGTCTCGCGCCGCGCGTAGAGCAGGAAGCTGCCCGGCACGCGCCGGTCGTGGCGGCGCCAGGCGGAATCGCCCGGATACTCCTCGAGCGCCTCGACCTTCATCCCGCCGCGGCCGATCGCGGTGACGACCTGCCCGAGCCGCCACAGGCGCTCGCCCGGCAGCGACTCGTCGAAGTAGTCGTGGTGCCAGCGCAGCAGCCGGTCGACGCACTCCGCGACGGGATGCTCCTCGTACATCAGCAGCTCGCCCCGCGTCGGCATCGCCGCGGCGATGCTGCGCACCCAGCCCTCGAGGTCCTCGAGCTGCGCGAGCACGCCCTCCGGGCTGTAGACGAGGTCGAAGCGCCGGCGGCGCAGCTCCGACGGGAGCGCCTGGACGTCGCCCTGCACCCAGAGGATCGACGGCCACCGCTCGCGCGCCGCGTCGACGAGCTCCAGCGACTCGTCGATGGCCGTGACGACCGCGCCCAGCTCGGCGAGCTCGGCCGCGCCTTCGCCGCTACCGCAGCGCAGGTGCAGCACGCGCTTCTTCGTCAGGTCGCCGAGCGTCTGGCGCACGATCGCGGGGAGGCCGAGCCGCGGGCCCGGGCGTCCCAGATGACGCTCGTCCCAGGCTCGGCGGTTGCGTTCGGTGGGCTCCACTGTGTCTGCCTGACTGCCTATGCGAGCAGCGAGAAGCCGCCGTCGACGATGAGCGTCTGCCCGCGCACCATCGCAGCGTCGGGGGAACAGAGGAAGGAGACCGCAGACGCGATGTCGTCGGGCTCGACGAGGCGACCCGCGGGAGTCCGCTCGACCGAGCGGAGCATCTCGTCCCTGTTCGGGAAGTGCTCGAGCGCGCCGGTGTCGACGACGCCGCCCGAGACCGTGTTCGCGCGGATCCCGAACGGCGCGAGCTCGACGGCGAGATAGCGCACGACCGACTCGAGCGCGGCCTTCGACGTCCCGACGAGCACGTAGTTCTCGAGCACGCGGTGCGAGCCGAGGCTCGAGATGGCGACGATCGCCGAGCCCTCGTCCATCTCCGGCGCGGTCGCGCGCGCGAGCGCGAGCAGCGCGCGTGCGTTCGCGTTCAGCGTCCAGTCCCAGTGCTTGTCCTCGGTCTCGAGCGCGGGACGCATCACCCCGGTCGCCGCGTTGTGCACGACGACGCGGTACGGCCCGTGCGACGCGAGCTCCGCGACGACGCCCGCCTTCGACACCTCGCCGCGCACGAGCACCGGCTCGCCGCCCGCGGCGCGCACGGCCTCCGCCGCCTGCTCCGCGGCGACGTCGTTGCGCATGTAGCCGAGCACGGCGCGCTTCGCGCCGTCACGGACGAGCCGGAGCGCGATTGCCAGCCCGATCCCCCGTGTGCCGCCGGTGACGAGCACCGACGAGCCGTCGAGGCTCATCGCGCGTGCGGGAGGGGCTCGTCTGCCGGCGCGGAGCTCGGCAGCTCGCCCCAGCCGGGCCGGGTGCGCGGCTCGCGGCCGCCGTCGTGCGCCTTGGAGGACGCGTGCCCGAGCCGGTCGAGCAGCGCCATCTTCTCCTCGGCGTAGCCGCGTACCGGGTGCGTCTCCGGCAGGTCCTGGACGAGCTCCCGCACGCGGGCGCGGAGCTGGTAGGCGAAGTGAGGCGTCGCAGGCCCGACGAGCGCGTCGACGTCGGCGAGGGTGGGCTCGGCCATCGGGCGAAGCCTAACCGACGATACGCTCGGAGACGTGCGACGAGCCGCTCCCGTGGACGCGATGCTGCTCGGGGCCGTGCTCCTCTGGGCACTGAACGTCACGGTCACGAAGTACATGCTCGAACACGGCTGGAGCCCGCTCGCGTACGGGACGATCCGCTACTTCGCCGCGATCTCCCTCTTCTGGGCCTTCACGTACCACCGGGAGCGGTCGTTCCGGATCGCCCGGGGCGACCTGAAGCTCGTGCTCGCCGCCGCCTCGATGATCTTCCTCAACCAGCTCTGCTTCGTCTACGGCCTGAAGCTCGGGCACGCGTCGACCATGTCGCTCCTCTTCGGGACGACGCCGGTCTTCGTCGGGCTGCTCGCGCTCGCCTTCCGGCTCGGACGTCTCCAGAAGACGTTCTGGCTCGGCGCGGCGGTGACCTTCATCGGTGTCGCGCTCATCGCGCTTGCCTCCGGCGGCGGCTTCTCGACCGATCTGCGGAGCAGCCTGCTCGGGATCGGAACGGGCCTCACCTGGGCCTGCTACACGGTCGCAATCGCGCCGCTGATGCGCCGCTACTCGCCGTTCCGGATCAGCGCGGTCGTGCTCGCGATCGGCTGGATCCCGCTCGCGCTCGTCAGCATCCCCCAGGTCGGCGCCCAGCAGTTCGCCTTCGGCTGGAAGGTCTGGCTCGGCTTCGGCTACGCGGTGATCGGCCCGCTCTTCCTCACGAACATCCTCTGGTTCACGGCAGTCGACATCGTCGGCGCGCCGCGCGCCGCGCTCTTCAACAACCTCCAGCCGTTCTTCGGCGTCCTCTTCGCGCTGCTCCTGCTCTCGGAGTCGCTGCGCCCGCTCGAGATCGCCGGCGGCGTCCTGATCTTCGTCGGCATCGCGCTCGAGCGCGTGTGGCGGCGGCCGTTAGCCGATGCGGTGACCGGAAGCCGCAATCCGGCCGAGGCCAACGTCGGCGAAACGATCGGGCCCGAGTGACGTCACCGCGACGAGCTTCATCCCGTTCACGCACCGCCACGCACGCTGCCCGCCCGAGGTCTGCGCCCACCACACCTTCACGCCGGCGAGCTGGAAGCTCTTCTCCATGCCCGCCCGGCAGTCGCCCGTGAAGGGCGCGGCCGCGAAGACGATCTCCCGCCCGGCCCTGTTGCGGAAGAAGACGCGCAGCGCGCCGTCGTGCGTCCAGCGCTCGTAGCGCCAGCCGATCGCGAGACGGGCCGGGACGTAGGCGAGGGCGGGCACGGTCTGCGCGATCCGGTGCTGGATGAAGACCGGGACGACGGGTGTCGCCGCGGCTGCGGCAGCCGCGCCGGTGACCGCGGCGACGGCGAGCAGGAGGCTGAGCCGCCCGGCCATGGGACAGACCCTACAATCGCCGCATGGCCGACGATTTCATGCCGCTCCTGGGCTGGGACTACGTCGAGCTCTGGGTCGGCAACGCGAAGCAGGCCGCGTACTTCTACGAGCACGCGCTGGGCTTCTCGCGCACCGCGTACTCCGGCCCGGAGACGGGCGTGCGCGACCGCGCCTCCTACGTGCTCGAGCAGGGCGACATCCGGCTCGTCGTGACGTCCGCCGTCCGCGAGGAAAGCGACATCACGAAGCATCACGCGCGCCACGGCGACGGCGTGAAGGACATCGCGCTCGCCGTTCCCGATGCGACCGACGCGTACCGGCAGGCGGTGCAGCGCGGCGCGCGCGGCGTGGCGGAGCCGAAGCGGGCCGAGGACGAGCACGGGACGATCGAGACGTCTGCGATCGCGACGTACGGCGACACGATCCACACGTTCGTCGACCGCAAGGACTACGCGGGCCCGTTCAAGCCGGGGTACGCCTCGGTGCCGTCGAACGGCCGCGCGCCGAGCGGTGTCGGGCTCCTCAACGTCGACCACATCGTCGGCAACGTCGAGCTCGGACGCATGAACCACTGGGTCGAGTACTACGAACGCGTCTTCGGGATGACGGAGATGATCCACTTCTCCGACGAGGACATCTCGACCGAGTACTCGGCGCTGATGTCGAAGGTGATGGCGGACGGCGAGGGGAAGATCAAGTTCCCGATCAACGAGCCGGCCGAGGGCAAGCGCAAGAGCCAGATCGAGGAGTACATCGAGTTCTACGGCGGCGCCGGCGCGCAGCACATCGCGCTCGCGTCGGCGAACATCGTCGAGACGGTCGAGGCGCTGAAGGAGCGGGGGATCCTCTTCCTCGACACGCCCGACGCGTACTACGAGGACGCCGGCGACCGTGTCGGCGAGATCGACGAGGACTGGGCGGATCTGCGCAGGCACAGGATCCTCGCCGACCGCGACGACGACGGCTACCTGCTCCAGATCTTCACGAAGACCTTGCAGGACCGGCCGACGATGTTCTTCGAGGTGATCGAGCGTCACGGCGCGCGAGGGTTCGGCGAGGGCAACTTCAAGGCGCTGTTCGAGGCGATCGAGCGCGAGCAGGCGCTCCGCGGCAATCTGTAGAGCCGCGGCGGGACCGGACCTAGCCCAGACGCTCCGTGAGCTGATCGACTCGACGACGAACGGTCTCGGCGCGCTCGTGCATGACGCTGCCGTATCCATGAACAGCGTCTTGAACGGCGTATTCGAAGTACGTGTCCTCGCGTAGTGCCGAGATCTCGGCGTGCACGTACGCGCGGAGATCTGCATCCTGCGCGGCAAGCTCGTCGGTCAGCTCCGGTCGTCCATTGACGAGCACGAGGATGTCCTGAACGTCGAGGCTTCGAAGGATGTCTCCACCTCCGCGTCCACGCCAGGCTGCGAGCTTCGTCGCGACAAGGACGGGTGGGATGACCGCGCGGATCGTGCGGCCGGATTCGAGCGTCTGCTCCGCAGCGGTCGCGATAGCCACGCCGTACCAAGGATTCGTAAAGCCGAGAACGTCCGCGTTGATCGGGATGACGTCGATGGCGAGGCCCGTGTCTGTGTGGCGCCACCGTCCGAGCACGGGCTCGGCGAGCGATTCCTCCAGGCCGCGCTCCCGCAGTTGGTCCGAAAGCGCGTAATAGTCCACGCGCGATTGCACGTCGCAGATGACATCGACATCGTCCGTTGCGCGGACGGGCGGCGCCGCTGCATCCGTGAGCCATAGATGGACAGTCGCGCCGCCGACGAAGACGACCTCATCCAGGATCGGGCCGAGTATCACTGCGGCCAACTCGAGCTGTGCGTCGCTCATGATGCAGAGTCGCCGCTGAGCATCTGTCCTATCTGATCTGCCGCGACCGACCGGACGCGGACGTCTCCGGCGCGTAGCGAGTCGATCACTGCAAGCAATTCGGCAAGCCTGACGTCCAGCGGGGCGGCGTTGACGGCCGACGGGTGGAGCGGATAGAGCGCGCGGCCGCGGACGCGACCTTCAGCGAATGGCCAGACCGGGGGGAGCCCGTCACCGGCTTCCTGAATCAGCTTGGACATCGGAGGCGCAGCCCAAGCCGCCGGGATCCCAGGCACCAACCCACCCAGCGGCGCCGGCGCCACGAACCTCACGGCGTGGCGAAGGAAATCCTCGAAGTTCGCGCGGTGCACGCGCTTGGAGGCGGGTTCGTACAGGCCGGTGCCGGCTGCTCGGCGGAGCGACCTCTGGACAAGGGATACCGGCACGGCCAGGCGCTCTGCAATGACCCGAAACGTCCACTCGGACGGCTCCTGCGTCGCGAGTCCGGCCAGAACGTAGATGTCGGAAGGAGTGACCACGCCAGCATTGTATCGAATATCGATATCCGATACAAGGGCGGAACAGGCGTGTTTCGGAGAGGATGTTTCCCCGATGGAGCGCATCTTCCAACTCGACGCCGCGCAGCGTCAGGCCCGCTCGCTCGAGCACCTGGAGCACCGCCCCTGGCCGGCGCCCGAGCGCGGCTGGACGATCGGGCAGACCTGGGACGACCTCCTGTTCGCGCACTGGCGCGTCGAGCTCGAGGACGTGCGCGCGCACGTGCCGGCCGAGATCGAGATCGAGCAGCACGACGGCAGCGCGTGGATCGGCGTCGTCCCGTTCCGGGTCACCGGCCTGCGCCTGCGCGGGACGCTGCCCCTGCCCGGCGTCTCGTCGTTCCTCGAGCTGAACGTGCGGACGTACGTGCGCGCCGCCGACGGCAAGCCCGGCGTCTGGTTCTTCAGCCTCGACGCGTCGAGCCGCCTTGCCGTCGAGGTCGCACGTCGCACGTACCGGCTCCCGTACTTCCACGCGCGGATGGCGGCCGAGCGGCGCGGCGAGTGGATCGACTACGAGTGCGCGCGGCTCGCCGAGCGCGGGCGCGTCTTCAGCGGCCGGTATCGGCCCGAGGCCGGGGTCTTCGAGGCGAAGCCCGGCTCGCTCGAGCGGTTCCTCACCGAGCGCTACTGCCTCTACACGACCGACGCGGCAGGCGCGCTCCAGCGCGCCGAGATCCATCACGAGCCCTGGCTCCTTCAGAGGGCGGAGGCCGCGATCGAGCTGACGACGATCTCTCCGGTCTCGCTCGACGGGCCGCCGCTCTGCCATTTCTCTCGCCGACAGGACGTCGTGATCTGGCCGCTCGCACCCGTTCGCTGACGCGCCGCGTACGCTTCGACGCTCAATGACCGCGCCGCGCCGCACCGCGCTCTTCTCCGTCCTCGCCGCGCTGGCCCTGATCGGGCTGAAGCTCGGCACGGGGCTCGCCACCGGCAGCCTCGGGCTCCTCTCCGAGGCGCTGCACTCGGGCACCGATCTCGTCGCCGCGTTGCTGACCTTCTTCGCCGTCGGCGTCGCCGTCCGGCCGGCCGACACGGGGCACCAGTACGGGCACGGCAAGGCGGAGCACCTCTCCGCGCTCGCGGAGGCCGCGATCCTCGTGGTCGCGAGCCTCCTCATCATCTGGCGCGCGATCACGCGTCTCACCGGCGCGGCGCACCCTGCCGTGCACGCGGCGTGGTGGGCGCTCGCCGTGATCGGCGTCGTCCTCGTGATCGACGTCAGCCGCACCGTCGCGTCGGCGCGCGCCGCGCGCCGCTACGGCAGCGCCGCGCTCTCGTCGAACGCGCTCCACTTCGCCAGCGACTTCGCCGGCTCCGTCGCCGTGCTCGTCGGCCTCGTGCTCGTGCGCGCCGGCTACGTGAAGGCGGACTCGATCGCGGCGCTGTTCGTCGCGACGCTCGTGCTCTTCGCGGCGGTGCGGCTGATGCGGCGCAACGTCGGCGTGCTCATGGACATCGTGCCCGCCGACGCGGAGGAGGCGGCGCGCGTCGCGATCGTCGGCATCCGCCCGGCGGTCGAGCTCCGGCGCCTGCGCATGCGGCAGGCGGCGGGCCGCTACTTCGCCGACGTCGTGATCGGCGTCTCCGTCGACGCCGCGGTCGGGCAGGGTCACGCCGCGGCCGACGCCGTCGAGCGGGCGGTGCAGTCGGCGCTGCCCGAGGCGGACGTCGTCGTGCACGTCGAGCCGCTCGGCGGCCGCGCGGACGTGCGCGAGCGGGCGCTTGCCGCAGCCCTCGAGGTGCGACGCGTGCGGGAGGTGCACAACGTCAGCGTGGTCTCGCTCGACTCCGGCACCGAGATCTCGCTGCATCTCAAGTTGCCCGGCGGCCTCTCGCTCGACGAGGCGCACGAGATCGCGGAGGAGGTCGAGCGCGCGATCGTCGCGGCGGTGCCCGAGGTCGCCTCCGTGCAGACGCATCTGGAGCCGCTCGCGGAGCAGGCGGCGGGCACCCGCCCGTCGGCGGAGGACGTCGCGGCCGAGCGCGATCTCGTTGCGCGCATCGTGCGAGACGCGATCGGCGCAGAGGCGAGGGAGCTGCGGTTCGTGCACACCGACGACGGGCTCGTCGTCCACCTGACGCTGCCGCTCCCGGCGGGCACGACGCTCGCCGACGCCCACGCGGAGGCGAGCCGCGTCGAGGAGCTGATCCGGAGCGAGCGCCCGGAGATCGTCGACGTGCTCGTGCACACCGAGCCGCGCGGATGAAGCTCTGCATGTTCAGCCCGAAGGACCGCAACCTCGAGCGCGGCTGGCCCGGGCGGATCGAAGGCGACCGCGTCGTCCAGCTCGCAGCGCAGACGCTCCAGTCGTTCTTCACGGGCGGCGGTGACGCGCGCGAGCACGCCGAGTACGCGCTCGACGACGTCGTCCTGCGGCCGCCCGTGCTGCACCCGCCGTCGGTGCGCGACTTCTCGGCGTTCGAGGAGCACAGCAGGAACGCCTGGGCGCTGCGCGGCCGCGACGTGCCGAAGGAGTGGTACGAGATCCCCGTCTTCTACTTCTCGAACCCGGCGTCGATCTACGGGCCCGAGGACGAGATCCCGTACCCCGAAGGCGCCGCGCAGCTCGACTACGAGCTCGAGGTCGCGGCGATCGTCGGCGCGGGGGGAGCCATCGGCGGCTTCACCGTGATGAACGACTGGAGCGCCCGCGACCTCCAGCGCGCGGAGATGCGGGTCGGGCTCGGCCCCGCGAAGGGCAAGGACTTCGCGACGTCGATCGGCCCGGTCGTCGTCACGACCGACGAGTTCGACGGCAGCGAGGCCGTGATGGTCGCGCGCGTGAACGGCGAAGAGCGCTCACGCGGCAATCTGCGCGACCTCTACCACTCGTGGGAGACGATCGTCGCGCAGGCCTCGCGCAACACCCGCCTGCTGCCGGGCGACGTGATCGGGTCGGGCACGGTCGGCGGTGGCTCGATCCTCGAGCGCGACGACGGCCGGTGGCTCGAGCCCGGCGACGTCGTCGAGCTCGAGGTCGAGGGCATCGGCGTGCTGCGGAATCGCGTTGCAAAGAGGCTTGATGCGAATTAGCCGCACGCACGGATGGTGGGCCAGACGCTGCGCGCTTCGCCCGGCTCCGGCTTGAACATAGAACCACTATGCCCTACGCCGGATCCGGCCAAATCGCTTGGTCTGGCCCATCCCCGCGCGCACGTCCAATCCGCATCAAACCTCTGTCAGCGCGGCGCCGCGACGTCGTAGGCGTCGCGCAGCCAGCCCGTGAGCTCCGGGTCGATCTCGTCCTCGTGCGCGAGGGAGACGCGGTGCGAGATCCGGCCCGAGCCGAACGAGCCGGCCGGGCGCAACCGCGGCGTCTCCCGCGCGCCCGGGAGCACGAGCCCGACGTCGAGCCGCGTCGCCGCCGACGGCTGGAGCAGCGCGAACTGCCGCACGCGCGAGAACGCGACGTACGTCCGGCGCGGCTCGACCTTCACGTCGGCGCCGAGCTCCTCGATCGCCGAGGTCAGCGCGGCGAGGACCGGACGGATCGGCTCCTTCCCCCTCAGCATCGACTCGACGAGCGTCGCGGCGTCGGGCTCCTCGAACGTCTCCGGGCGGTCGACCCGGTCGACGATCGTCGCGGCCTGGCCGTGGCCGAGGGCGTGCTCGCGCTGGAGCCAGGCGATCCGCTCCTTGCGCGAGCCCGCCGGCGCCTTCGAGCGCACGAGCTCGGCCCACTGCCCGATCGAGCGCCCGGTCTTCTCCAGGAGGTTCCGGACGATCGCGGCGCGCATGTCGCTCGGTGTCCTCGGCATGTCGGACAGGATAGGGGGGTGACGCGGGTCGCCATCGTCGGAGCGGGCGTGATGGGCGCCGCCGCCGCGTGGGCGCTCACCGCGCGGGGCGCGGACGTCACGGTGCACGAGCAGTTCGACCTCGATCACGATCGCGGCTCGAGTCACGGGCGCACGCGGATCGTCCGGCTCTCGTATCCCGAGGCGCACTGGGTGCGGCTCGCGCGCGAGGCGATGGACGCCTGGCGCGAGCTCGAGGAGGAGTCGGGGCAGGCGCTGCTCGACCTGCAAGGCATCGTCGAGCTCGTCTCCGACCCGGAGCTGACGTCGGCGGCCGGCCTCGACGCGTGCGGGGTCGAGTACAGCTGGCTCGACGCGGAGGGTGCACGCGCGCTCGGCGCCGCGCTGCCGCAGGGCTGGTTCGCGCTGCTCCAGCCGGAGGCCGGCACCGTGCGCGCCGACCTCGCGCGGCATGCGTTCCTCGACCTCGCGATCGCGCGCGGCGCGCGGGTCGAGGTAGGGCGGAGGGTCGAGTCGCTCGACGACCTCGACGCCGACGCCGTCGTGGTGGCGTCCGGGGCCTGGGTGCGCGAGCTCGTCCCCGACGTTCCGGTACAGGTGACGCGCGAGACGTTCGCGTACTTCCGCCGCGGCGGCGCTCCCGGGCCGGCGGTCGTCGAGCTCGACGAGATCACGCGCGGGCACGGGCTGTACTCGCTGCACGACCCCGTCCACGGGCTCAAGGCGGGCGTGCACCACGGCGGACCGGAGGTCGATCCGAACGTCGCGGGCGCGCCGGACCCGGAGTCGGTCGAGCGCGTGGCGGCGTGGGTTCGCGACCGCTTTCCGGACGTCGACCCGGAGCCGGTCGGCGCGGAGACGTGCCTCTACACCTCGACGGCGGACGGGTCGTTCGTGCTCGAGCGGCGCGGGCGCACGATCGTCGGCTCGGCGTGCTCGGGGCACGGGTTCAAGTTCGCGCCCGTCGTCGGGCGGCGCCTCGCGGCGCTCGCCCTCGATTAGGGTTCCGGTCGTGCCCTTCTACCAGCGTCTCGGCGAGGTTCCGCGCAAGCGCCACGTCGTGTTCCGCGAGAACGGGACGCTGCTCACCGAAGAGGTGATGGGCCTCGAGGGCTTTACCGGCAACGAGTCGATCCTCTACCACCTGCACTCGCCGTGCCGCGTGATGAAGCTCGGCGGCTTCAAGGAGCTCGAGCGCGACGAGTGGGTCCCCGACCAACACGCGCACCGGCACTTCAAGACGGCGGAGGTCGGGCCCCAGGGCGACGAGATCACCGGCCGCCGCGTCCTGATGTGGAACGACGACGTCGAGATCTCGCTCTGCCGCCCCGCGAAGCGGATGGACTACTTCTTCCGCAACGGCGAGGGCGACGAGGTGATCTTCGTCCACGAGGGGACGGGGACGCTCGAGACGATCTTCGGCGACGTGCCGTACAAGGAGGGCGACTACATCGTCGTGCCGCGCGGGACGACGTATCGCTTCGACCCCGTCGGCGCGCAGCGGTACCTGGTCATCGAGACGCCGGGCCTGATCGAGATCCCGCGCCGCTACCGCAACCAGTACGGGCAGCTCGTGGAGGGCGCGCCGTACTACAACCGCGACATCCATCCGCCGACCGAGCTGCGCACGGTACGCGAGCAGGGCGAGTTCACGGTGAAGGTGCGCGTCCGCGGCGGCTATCAGCGCTATCTCGTCGACTACCACCCGTTCGACGTCGTCGGGTGGGACGGCTACCTCTATCCCTGGACCTTCTCGGTGCACGACTTCGAGCCGATCACCGGCCGCATCCACCAGCCGCCGCCGTCACATCAGACGTTCGCCGGCCCGAACTTCGTCATCTGCTCCTTCTGCCCGCGCAAGCTCGACTTCGACCCCGAAGCGGTGCCGATCCCGTACCACCACTCGAACCTCCAGTCGGAGGAGATGATCTATTACGTCTCCGGCAACTTCAGCTCGCGCAAGGGCGTCGACGTCGGCTCGATCACGCTGCACCCGACCGGCCTGCCGCACGGCCCGCAGCCGGGCCTCGCGGAGGCGAGCATCGGCCTGCACGAGACGCACGAGCTGGCCGTCATGTGCGACACCTTCAACCCGCTGCGGCTCTCGAAGTTCGCGAAGGGCCTCGACGACGGCACGTACTGGCGCTCGTGGTACGACAACTCGAGCGCGGACGCGCCGGGCGGCGACGCGAGCGGCGCCGGCCTGACCTCGCACCTGTAGAGGAACGCTAGAGGCTTGATGCCACCTTCGGCCTCAGCCGATCTTCTTCAGCGCGTGCGTCGTGAGCACGACGCGCCGTCCTGCACATGACTCCCGGACCGGAGTCAGCGACAGCGAGCCGCCGCTGAGAGACCAGCGGTAGGTGGCTGTTGCCTGCGAGCCGGTGCATGCGGCGGGGCCGCTCTCGTCGCGGAAGGTGATCGTGGCCGCCGCCTGCGTATCGCTCCCGCGGACGAGCACGACGCCGTTGCGCGCGGTGGTGTAGCGCCCGCCGTTCTGGAACGTGAGGCGCCAGGTGCCGTCGAGCTGTGGGGCGGGAGCGTTTCTGATCACGGTCTGGAACGCTCCGTGCAGGGGCGCAGCCGCGGCGGCCGCCGCGGCGACCGCACCGGTGGCGAGAAGTGAACGAAGCATGAGCTCTACCTCCTGCGGTTGGTGTCGTGACCTCGCACCTCTAGTCCCGCGCGGCGGCGCGCTTCCGCAAGTGCGCCGGCGCCGCGGTCGAGGCGCGGACGAGCAGCCTCGGCCGGAAGAGGTAGTTCGGCAGGGCCGTCGCGGGCTCGCGGATCAGCGTCTCCAACGCGCCGACGGCGGTCTCCGCGATGTCGCGGATCGGCTGCTCGACCGTCGTGAGCGGCGGCAGGCTCCACGTACTCGCCTCGATGCCGTCGAAGCCGACGACGGACAGGTCGTCCGGCACGCGCACTCCCTGGCGACGCGCCTCCTGGAGGACGCCCATCGCCATCACGTCGCTCGAGCAGATCACCCCGGTCGGCGGGTCGGGCAGCGCGAGCAGCTCGCGCAGCGCACGGCAGCCGCCCTCCACGGCGAACTCTCCATGGGCGACGAGCTCCGCCGGGTCGAGGCCCGCGGCGCGTAGCGCGGCCAGGCGGCCCGCCCCCTTGTACTGGGTCGGCAGGTAGTGCTGAGGCCCGGCGACGAACCCGATGCGCTCGTGGCCGAGGTCGATCAGGTGCTGCGTCGCCAGCTCGCCGGCGGCGCGCTCGTCCACCCCGACCGACGGGACGTCGAGCGACGGGAGCGCGCCGTTGACGAACACGATGCGGGCTCCCTCGCCCACGAGCTGCGTGTAGTGGCTGTGGTCGCCGCGGAGATTCGCCATCTCCGAGGCGATGAAGATCATCCCCTCGACGCGGCGGTCGAGCAGCATGTGCACGTAGTCGACCTCGCGGAACGCGGCCCCGGTCGTGTTGCAGAGGATCGAGGCAAGCCCGCGGGGGGCGGCGCGCGTCTCGATCGCCTGCGCGAGCGCGGGGAAGATCGGGTTGGCGAGCTCCGGCACAAGGACGCCGATCAGGCCCGTCGCCGTCTTCCGGCCCGGCGGGACGTACAGCAGTTCCCGCATCGCGCGCTCGACCCGCTCCCGCGTCTCCGGCCGGACCGCGTAAGCGCCGTTGGCGACCCGCGATGCGGTGGCGACACTGACCTGCGCGCGCCGAGCGACCTCTCGAAGAGTCGCCATGTTCCGGTGGTATGTAACAATTTTCGCGGCCTGGCGCAACTCTTGAGTACCAAGTGCTGAAGTGATTGTTAGTGCTCGAGGAGTCTTGACTTTCATCCCGGAGGGACATAGTTTCATGCGGCGTGTTACACAATCGTCATACGCGTTTCATCGGGCGCTCCCGCCCTCGGGCAGGGGAAAGGGTTTCAGCCGGATCGCCGGCGGCGTCGTGCGACGGGTGTACGCCGACGCTCACCATTGGAGCTACAGGAGGGTCAGGAATGAGAGCGAAGCGCACCACTGCGCTGCTTGCTGTCGTGCTCGCCGCGACGTGCGCGGCGCTTGCAGGCAGCGTCAAGTCGGCCGTCGCATCGAGCAAGGCCGGTCCGACGATCACGATCTGGGCCGATCAGGACCGCAAGGCGGCCGTCACCCAGCTGGCGAACGCCTGGGCTGCGGCTCGCGGCGCCACCGCCAATGTCCTCGTCCACGACTTCGGCAAGATCCGCGACGACCTCGGCACGGTCGCCGCAACCGAGGCGCCGGACGTGATCATGGGCGCACACGACTGGACCGGCCAGCTTTCGGCCAACGGCCTCGTGGAGCCGATCATCCTCAGCGCGGCGACGAAGAAGAACTTCCCTGCGTACACGCTGAACGCGTTCTCGTACGGCACCGCCGTGAAGAAGCTCTACGGCGTTCCGACGCAGATCGAGAACATCGGCCTCGTGGTCAACACGAAGCTGGTCAAGATCCCCAAGACCTTCGCTGAGCTCGAGACGGCGGCGCTCGCCTTCAAGAAGAAGAAGGCCGGCAATCTCGCCATCGCCGTGCAGCAGGGCGCGAACGGCGACGCGTACCACATGTACCCGTTCTTCTCGGGTCTCGGCGGCTACGTCTTCGGCGCCAACAAGGCGGGCAATCTCGACGCGTCCGACATCGGCGTCGCCAGCCCGGCCTTCCTGAAGAACGCGTCGCTGGTCGACAAGTGGAACAAGGAGGGCCTGATCAACTCGAAGCTCGACGGAAGCACGGCGCAGAACGCGTTCCTCAAGGGGCAGGCCGCCTTCTGGATCACGGGGCCGTGGAACAGCGACACACTCAAGCAGAGCGGTCTCAAGTTCGCCATCATCCAGGTCCCGAAGATCGCGTACCCGTCGGTGCCGTTCCTCGGCGTCCAGGGCTTCATGGTCACGAAGTACGCGTCGACGCACGGCGTCGAGTCGCTCGCCCAGGACTTCGTCGCCAACTACATCTCGACCGCCGACGCACAGGGCGCGCTGGCGAACGCGAGCGGGCGCTGGCCGGCGAACCTCCTAGCCGGCAAGCAGTTCACGGATCCCGTTCTCGCGCAGTTCGGCAAGGCGGGCGCCGGCGGCGTCCCGATGCCGAACATTCCGCAGATGGGTAGCGTCTGGACGGATCTCGGCCAGGCGTGGGTGCGGTCGACGATGGGCGCCGGCGCAACGAAGGCCGCCTCGTCCTTCCAGGCGGCAGCACGCGCGATCGCCGACAAGATCGGCTAGCGCGAACGGATCGAAACGCGCGGGCGTCCTTCGGGACGCCCGCGCTTCTCTTCCCCCACAGACTCCTTCGAGGCCCGATGAGCGCGACGACAGCTTCCAGCGCGGGGATGCCACCCGAGATACCGAGGGCGGCGTTCACGCCGCGGCTGATCTCCTTCTTCTCGGGGACCGTCGGGCTCGTCACGAAGATCGCGCTGCTCTCGTTCTCGAACGCGCTGGCGATCTGGGCCGGCTACGTGCTCGCGGAGCGGCGCCAGTGGATCGGCCTCGTCGTGCTCGTTCTCGCGACGGCTGCCGTCGACGTTCTCTACTTCGGCGGACGCCGCGTGCTGCCGTTGAAGTTCCTCGTTCCCGCCACGCTCTTCATGATCGCCTTCCAGATCGTGCCGATCGCCTACACGATCGACGTCGCCTTCACAAACTACTCGACCGGACACATCTCCTCGAGGAGCGACGCGATCCGGCAGATCCAGCGGAACTCGCTCCAGCCGCCCGCGAACGGCAAGCAGTACACGATGGCGGCGGCGCGCGATCCGCACGGGAGCCTCGTGCTGATCCTCAAGGACCAGGTCAGCGGCGCGACCTTCGTGGGGACGAAGAAGGGCCTGACGCCGATCCCGGAGAGCTCGGTGAAGACCGGCGCTCTCGGCATCACCGAGGCGAAGGGCTACAGGATCTTGAAGGGCAACGAGCTCTTTGCGCTCGACACGACGATCCGCGCCCTGGAGGTGCCCACGACGGGCCAGAGCGCGATCCTTCCTCAGACGATCTCGACCGCTGCCGAGCTCGAGCCGACGCTGCGCTACGACGCGAAGAGCGGCACGTTCATCCGCATCACCGACGGTGCGGTGTTCCGCGACAACGGCAAGGGCTCGTTCACGCACGGCAGGCAGGAGCTCGAGCCCGGGTGGAAGACCGGCGTCGGGCTGCGCAATTTCGGCAGCATCCTGCACGACCCGCTCGTGTCCGGCCCCTTCTTCCGGATCTTCGTCTGGACGTTCGTGTTCGCGCTCTCGGTCGTTTTTCTGTCGTTCTCGGTCGGGCTCTTGCTCGCGATCGCCCTGAACAAGAAGGGGCTCCGCTTCCAGCGCCTCTACCGGTCGCTCGTCCTGGTCCCCTGGGCGGTGCCGGGCTTCCTGTCGCTGCTCGTCTGGCAGGGCCTGCTGAACGACGACTTCGGCGTGGTGAACCGCATCCTCCACCTCAACATCCCGTGGCTCTTCGACGGCAACTGGGCGAAGGTGTCGTGCATCCTCGTCAGCTTCTGGCTGACTGTCCCGTACTTCTTCCTCGTCTCGATGGGGGCGCTCCAGGCGATCCCCGAGGAGCTGACCGAGGCGGCGCGCGTCGACGGCGGCGGGCCGGTCCAGATCTTCCGCAAGGTCACGCTGCCGCTGCTGCTCGTCGCGGTCTCGCCGCTTCTGATCGCGTCGTTCGCGTTCAACTTCAACAACTTCAACAACATCTTCCTGCTCACCGGCGGCGGGCCGACGCAGGCGAACCAGCCGATCGCCGGCTCGACGGACATCCTCATCAGCTACACGTACAAGCTCGCGATCGCTACCGGCAAGGGTCAGGACTACGGGCTGGCGAGCGCGGTCTCGATCATCATCTTCGTCCTCGTGGCGACGATCTCGGCCGTGTCGTTCTCACGCACGAAGGCATTGGAGAACATCAATTGAGTGCGCTCACCGCAGCCGTGAGCCGCGTCCGCGGGCGCGAGCAGAAGGCCCCGAGACCGAAGCTGTCGTTCGGCGAGACGTGGTGGCGCCACATCGCCGGGATCGCTGCCGCCGTGGCGGCGCTGTTCCCGGTGTGGTTCCTGTGCTCGGCCGCGTTCAGCCGCGAGGACTCGGTGTCGGGGACGACGTATCTGCCGAACCACTTCACGCTCGGCAACTTCGGCGCGATCCTGCACAACCACGTCCGCGACCGGTCCCACTCCGGCTTCGTCGACTCGCACTTCCTGCACTGGCTCCTGAACACGATTATCGTCGCGACCGTCACCGCCGTCTGCACGGTGATCCTGGGAGCGCTCGCCGCCTACGCGTTCAGCCGCTTCCGCTTCAAAGGGCGCCGGATGGGGATGCTCGCGCTGCTTTTGATCCAGATGTTCCCGCAGCTGCTGCTCGTCGTCGCGCTCTACCTGATCGTCCTGAACGTCGGCTCGATCTTCCCGGTGATGGGGCTCAACACGTACACGGGACTGATCATCGTCTACCTCGGGGGCTCGCTCGGCGTGAACGCCTGGCTGTTGAAGGGGTTCCTCGACACGATCCCTGCGGAGCTCGATGAGTCGGCCCGCGTCGACGGCGCGACCGCGGCGCAGATCTTCTGGGGCGTCGTGCTGCCCCTCGCTGCGCCGATCCTCATCGTCGTCGGGCTCATCTCGTTCATCTCGACGCTCAACGAGTTCGTGATCGCGAGCGCGATGATGCAGACCACCGGCCACTTCACGTTGCCGGTCGGCATGAACGGCTTCATCGACCAGCAGTACGGGCAGCGCTGGGGGCCGTTCGCGGCCGGCACGCTGTTGGCGGCGATCCCCGCGGCCGCGCTGTTCATGTCGCTGCAGAAGTGGATCGTCAGCGGCCTCACGCAGGGCTCCGTCAAGGGATGACGATCGCCGGCATCTCCGCGTCCGCGAACGCGTCCGCGCTCACAGAGCCTCACCACGACGGCTCCGAGCTGTACGTGCTCGAGCATCCGGGCGGCGTGGGCGACAGGGCCGTGCTCCGTTTGCGCACGAGGCGAGGCGCCGCCGACGACGTGCTGCTCCGCTACGTCGCAGACGGCGAGGCCCGGACGGTCGCGGCGGTCGTGGACGAGGAGGCCGACGGCGAGACCTGGTGGCGCGCCGAGCTGACCGCCGTGAACCCGGTGACGCCCTACCGGTGGCTGCTCGCCGGCGGCGAGACGGGCTACGGCTGGCTCAACGGCCGGGGCGTCATCCCGCGAGAGGTGTCGGGCGGCGCCGACTTCGTCCTCACCGTCGGCGAGGGCGCACCCGCGTGGCATGCGGAGTCCGTCGTGTACGAGATCTTTCCCGACCGCTTCGCGTCGAGCGGCGCGCAGCGCGATGCGCCCGAGTGGGCGGTCCCGCGCGCGTGGGACACGCTGCCGGAGGGCCGCGGCAAGAACACCGCCCGCGAGTGGTTCGGCGGCGACCTGCCGGGCATCGAGCAGCACCTCGACCACGTCGAGTCGCTCGGCGCGAACGTCATCTATCTGACCCCGTTCTTTCCGGCCCGCAGCACGCACCGCTACGACGCGTCGAGCTTCGACCACGTCGACCCTTTGCTCGGCGGCGACGACGCGCTGCGCTCCCTCGCGCGCGCGGCGCACGGACGGGGGATGCGCCTGATCGGCGACGTGACCCTCAACCACTGCGGCGCCGGGCACGAGTGGTTCGAGCGCGCGAGCGCCGACCCGTCGGCGCCGGAGCGCGACTTCTTCTACTTCGACGACTCGCAGCTCCACGGCTACGCCTCCTGGCTCGACGTGAAGTCGCTGCCGACGCTCGACTGGCGCTCGGCGGGGCTGCACGAGCGCATGGGCGAGACGCTGCGCCGCTGGCTCGACGCCGGCCTGGACGGCTGGCGCGTCGACGTCGCGAACATGGTGGGCCGCCATGGGGCGATCGACCTGAACCGCGAGGTCGCGCGGTGGGCGCGGGAGGTCACCGCCGGCAGCCTGCTGCTCGCCGAGCACGGGCACGACTACCGCCCCGACCTCGACGGCCGTGGCTGGCAGGGCGTCATGAACTACGCCGGCTTCCTGCGCCCCGTGTGGTGGTGGCTGCGCGGCGACGCGATCACCGAGGACGTCTTCTCGCGTGCGCCCGCACCGCTGTACGGCGGCGACGAGGCGGTCACGACGATGCGGTCCTTCCGCGCCGGCGTGCCGTGGCAGGCCGTCAACGATTCGTGGACACTCCTCGACAGTCACGACACGGCGCGGTTCAGCACGGTCGCCGGCTCGCGCGGCCGCCACCTCGTCGGCGTCGGGCTGCAGATGACGACCCCCGGCGTGCCGATGATCTTTGCGGGCGACGAGATCGGGCTGGAGGGCGCCTGGGGCGAGGATGCGCGCCGCACGATGCCCTGGGACCGGACCCGGTCGTGGGATGCCGAGCTCCTCGACGGCTACCGGCGGCTCGCCCGTCTGCGACGCTCGAGCGACGCACTCGCGCGCGGCGGGATCCGCTTCGTCCACGTCGCCGAGGACGCGATCGCCTACCTGCGCGAGACGCGCGACGAGCGGCTGCTCTGTCTCGGGTCGCGCGGCCCGCACGACCCGATCTCCGTCCCCTTCACCGAGTTGGAGACCCTGCACGGCGACGACGCGCGCGACGGCGTCCTCCCCGCCGGCGGTCCCGCATTCCATGTCTGGAGGATCAATGGCTGACGTCGTCTTCAACGAGGTCGACAAGGTCTACGACAACGGCTTCCACGCCGTGCAGAACCTGTCGCTTGAGATCGAGGACGGTGAGTTCCTCGTACTCGTCGGCCCGTCCGGCTGCGGCAAGACGACCGCGCTGCGCATGGTCGCGGGCCTCGAGGAGATCACCGACGGCGAGGTGCTCATCGGCAACCGCGTCGTGAACAAGCTGACGCCGAAGGAGCGCGATGTCGCCATGGTGTTCCAGAACTACGCGCTCTATCCGCACCTCTCGGTGTACGAGAACATCGCCTTCGGACTGCGCCTGCGCAAGGCGCCGAAGGAGGAGGTGCACCGACTCGTCGACTGGGCGGCGAAGATGCTCGACCTCTCGCCCTACCTCGACCGCAAGCCCAAGCAGCTCTCCGGCGGACAGCGCCAGCGCGTCGCGATGGGCCGGGCGATCGTGCGGCATCCGCAGGTCTTCCTGATGGACGAGCCGTTGTCCAACCTCGACGCGAAGCTCCGCGTGCAGATGCGTTCCGACATCGCGAAGCTCCAGCACAACCTCGGGACGACGACCATCTACGTCACGCACGACCAGGTCGAGGCGATGACGATGGGCGACCGGGTCGCCGTCATGCGCAGCGGCGTCCTGCTCCAGGTCGCCGCGCCGCAGGAGCTGTACGACGCGCCGGCCAACCTCTACGTCGCCGGGTTCATCGGCACGCCGCCCATGAACCTGCTCGAGGCGAACGTGAGCGTCAACGGCGGCGTCAAGATCTCGTTCGGCGGCTCGACGTTCGACGTGCCGGACGAGGCGCTCGCGCTGTATCCGCAGATGCGCTCGTACGACGGTCGCACGGTGGTCGCGGGCGTGCGCAGCCAGTACCTCCATCCGGCCTCCGAGCGGCCCGACCTGCCGACGCTCGACGCCGAGGTCCAGCTCGTCGAGGCGCTGGGAGGCGAGTCGATCGTCTACTTCAAGATCGACGCGAACGTGATCCACGAGGGGCAGGAGCACGAGGACGAGGAAACCGAGCAGGCAATCGACGGCGGCGTAGTCGCGTCGCGGCCGAACCTCGTCGCGCAGTACCCCGCGCACGTCATGCTGCGCCTCACCGAGCACGTGCCGGTCGCGGTCGACGTGGCACGCATGCACTTCTTCGACGGCGAGACGGGTGATCCGCTCCGCTAGGGCGCTCGCTGCGGGCGCGGCGATCGCGCTCGTCGCGGCGGCGGCCGGCTTCGGCGCGGCCGCGCTGCGCGGAGGCGGCTCGGTCTCTCCCCCCTCGGGGGAGGAGCTGGCGAATCTGGCGGCTCCCGCTCCCGCGCCGGCGCTGGCGGGCGAGCGCATCTACTTCGTGCTGACCGACCGCTACGCGAACGGCGATCCGTCGAACGACAGCGGCGGTCGCACGGGAGGCCGGAACCAGACCGGCTACGACCCGTCCGCGACGGGCTTCTGGCACGGCGGCGACTTCAAGGGGCTGACGGGCGACTGCAACGACCCCGTGCACGGGCTCGCGCGGCTCAGGCGCCTCGGCTTCAACTCGATCTGGGTGACCCCGCCCGTCGTGAACCAGCTCGTCTCGGGCAGCACCGCCGGCTATCACGGCTACTGGGGCCTCGACTTCACGAACGTCGATTCGCACCTCGGCACGAATCAGGACTTCGCGAGCTTCACCGCGTGCGCGCACAGCCTCGGCATGAAGGTGATCATGGACGTGGTCGTCAACCACACCGGGGACATCGTCCTGCTCTCCGGCGGTGCGGGGTACGACACGGCTCCATACCGCGACTGCCACGGCAAGAAGTTCAACCCGGCGGCCTATGTGGGGAAGAGCGCGTTCCCGTGCCTGAGCGCACGCTTCATGCCGCGTGCGCCGTTCGTTCTCGAGCCGTTCGCGCACGCGAAGACGCCGGACTGGCTGAACGACCCGCTCAACTATCACGACCGCGGCGACATCGACTTCAACAACTGCGACCAGTCGTGCTACGAGCAGGGCGACTTCTACGGCCTCGACGACCTGTTCACCGAGAAGCCGAACGTCGAGAAGGGGCTGGCGCAGGTCTTCTCCGACTGGGTCACCCGCTACAAGCTCGACGGCTTTCGGGTCGACACGGCGCGGCACGTGAACGCCGGCTTCTTCAAGCTCTGGGTGCCGCAGATCCTGGCGGCGGCGAAGGCCGCCGGCGTGCAGGACTTCCAGATCTTCGGCGAGGTCTTCATCGCCGACGCGATCGAGCAGTCGGCGTACGTGCGCGACCGGGGCCTGCCCGCCGTCCTCGACTTTCCCTTCCAGAGCGCGGCGACCGGGTACGCGTCCGGCTCCTCGAGCGCGCTCGCGATCCTCCACCGGCTCCAGGACGACGACTACTACCGGCTGCCCGGCGGCGCCGACCCGGCGCCGCCGACGTTCCTCGGCAACCACGACATGGGCCGCGCCGCCCAGCAGATCTCCCAGCAGGGCGGAGGCCTGAGCGGCGACGCGCTGCTCCGGCGCGTCCTGCTCGGCTACGACCTGCTCTACCTCATGCGCGGCGCGCCGGTCGTGTACTACGGCGACGAGGTCGGGATGATCGGCACGGGCGGAGACCAGGCAGCGCGGCAGGACATGTTCCCGACGCAGGTGCAGGACTGGCAGACCCAGCCCCGCGTCGGCTCGCCGCCGATCGGCAAGGGGTCGTCGTTCGACGTCGCGGGCAATCCGATCGAGGCCGAACTGGCGCAGCTCGGGGCGCTTCGCAATGCGCAGCCCGCGCTGTCGCGCGGCTGGTCGGTCGTCCGCTACGCAAAGGGCGGCCTGCTCGCCGTCAGCCGCATCGATCCGGTGACCAGGCACGAGGTCCTCGCGGTGTTCAACAACACCACCGACTCGGCGAGCGTGCGCGTGACGACCGCGACTCCGTCGTCGAGCTGGTCGCAGCTCCATGGTGCGCCCGTTCCGTTCGCCCAGCCCTCGAGCGACGCGTCCGGCGCGATCACGGTGCCCGTGGACGGGCTCAACGCCGTGCTGCTCGTGGCCGACGCGGAGATCCCCGCGAGCGCGCCTCCGACGCCGAAGCTCGTCGTGCGCGGCGACGCCCTGAGCAGTCTCTGGGCCGCGACCGCGAGCGTGACCGGCACGGCCCCGGTCAGCGTCGCCTTCGCGGTGGACCGCGGCGGGAGCTGGCAGCGGCTCGCGGTCGACACCTCGCCGCCCTACCGCGCGTTCCTCGACCCGTCGCGCTTCAAGAGGAACGAGCGTGTGCGGCTCGTCGCGATCGCCCGCTCGCTCGACGGCCGCACGGCAGCTTCGGCCGTCGTGCCGTTCCGCGTGCACGCCCGCTGAGCACGTGTGCTTGACGACGGCCGATCATCGCGGCGATAGGATGCGCCGTCTGCCGTCAGGGCCCTCCGCAGACGAGCCGGCGATGCTTCTCACCTCTGAGCCCCTGAAGGACGTTTGAGTGGCGCTTCCCGCGCGGGCAGAGGTGGTGGTCGTCGGCGGCGGCGTGATCGGCACGAGCATCGCGTTCCATCTCGCGGAGGCCGGGGTGCGCGACGTCCTGCTCGTCGAGCGGGACGCGTTGGCGTCGGGTTCCACGAGCCGCGCCGCGGGAGGCGTGCGCGCGCAGTTCTCTGACGAGCTCAACATCGCGATCGCGCTGCGCAGCCTCGAGGCGTTCGACCGCTTCCACGACCGGCCCGGCCGGGAGATCGACCTGC